>ERZ826764.535-NODE-535-length-53285-cov-6.544035_pt1 | contig 53285 bp, 34 predicted proteins | sample MGYA00519870_ERZ826764 | MGnify/ENA primary metagenome ERZ826764 (study PRJEB31778, sample SAMEA3449239) | human gut metagenome | biome: human gut; feature: human-associated habitat; material: faeces | place: United Kingdom | collected 2010/2012 ... | reverse complement strand
CTTAGATTTGCGAACAGAAAAAAATCATAATGTAACTTTAAACACAATATTATGGATAAAAAAAGAGTTTATACCTTTGGAAATGGTCAGGCAGAAGGAAAGGCCGACATGAAGAATTTGTTAGGTGGTAAAGGTGCCAATCTTGCCGAGATGAATTTAATTGGAATTCCCGTTCCTCCCGGATTCACAATAACTACAGAAGTTTGTACGGAGTATAATACGTTGGGACGTGATAAAGTGGTTGAGTTGCTGAAAGATGAAGTAGTAAAGGCCATTGCCCGTGTAGAAGAATTGATGAAATCTAAATTCGGTGATATCGAAAATCCATTGTTGGTTTCTGTACGTTCAGGTGCCCGTGCGTCTATGCCGGGTATGATGGATACTATTCTGAATCTGGGTCTGAATGACGAGGTGGTGGAAGGTATCATCCGCAAGACTGGTAATGCCCGTTTTGCATGGGACTCTTATCGTCGTTTTGTACAGATGTACGGTGACGTTGTTCTGGGCATGAAGCCGACGAACAAGGAAGATATCGATCCGTTCGAAGCAATCATTGAAGAAGTAAAAGAATCAAAAGGAGTAAAGCTTGATAACGAACTGGAAGTAGCAGACCTGCAAGAGCTTGTGAAGAAGTTCAAGGCTGCTGTGAAAGAACAGACCGGAAAAGATTTCCCGACTTGTGCTTACGAACAACTTTGGGGAGCTATCTGTGCCGTATTTGATTCATGGATGAACGAACGTGCTATCCTTTATCGTAAGATGGAAGGTATACCTGATGAATGGGGAACAGCTGTAAACGTACAGGCTATGGTATTCGGTAATATGGGTGACACTTCTGCAACAGGAGTTTGCTTCTCTCGTGATGCCGGTACAGGTGAAGACCTTTTCAACGGTGAATACCTGATCAACGCACAAGGTGAAGATGTGGTAGCCGGTATCCGTACTCCACAACAGATTACGAAGGTTGGTTCTCAGCGCTGGGCTGTACTGGCAGGTGTGACAGAAGACATTCGTGCTGCAAAATTCCCTTCAATGGAAGAAGCTATGCCGGAAATCTATAAGGAACTGGATGCATTGCAGACTAAATTGGAGAACCACTATAAAGATATGCAAGACATGGAATTCACCGTGCAGGAAGGTAAGTTATGGTTCCTGCAGACTCGTAACGGTAAACGTACCGGTGCGGCTATGGTGAAAATCGCAATGGACTTGCTCCGTCAGGGCATGATTGATGAAAAGACTGCTTTGATGCGTGTAGAACCTAACAAACTGGATGAACTTCTTCACCCGGTATTCGATAAATCTGCTTTGAAACAGGCGAAAGTGCTGACTCGCGGTCTTCCGGCTTCTCCGGGTGCTGCAACCGGTCAGATTGTATTCTTCGCTGATGATGCCGCCGAATGGCATGCTGCCGGAAAGAAAGTGGTAATGGTACGTATCGAGACTTCTCCGGAAGACTTGGCCGGTATGGCAGTTGCCGAAGGTATCCTGACAGCTCGTGGTGGTATGACTTCTCATGCTGCTGTGGTAGCTCGTGGTATGGGTAAATGTTGTGTGTCCGGTGCAGGAGCATTGAATATCGACTATAAGACTCGTACAGTAGAAATTGACGGCATTGTTTTGAAAGAAGGCGATTATATTTCTTTGAACGGTAGTACAGGCGAAGTATATAATGGTAAGGTAGAAACTCAGGCTGCCGAACTTTCCGGAGACTTTGCCGATTTGATGAAACTCTCGGATAAATATACCCGTCTGCAAGTACGTACCAATGCGGATACTCCTCACGATGCGGAAGTAGCACGTAACTTTGGTGCAGTAGGTATCGGTCTTTGCCGTACGGAACATATGTTCTTCGAAGGTGAAAAGATCAAGGCAATGCGCGAAATGATTCTGGCAGAAAATGCAGAAGGACGTCGTAAAGCACTCGCTAAGATTCTTCCGTATCAGCAAGCCGACTTTAAGGGTATCTTTAAAGCAATGGCCGGTTGTCCGGTGACTGTTCGTCTGCTCGATCCTCCTTTGCATGAGTTTGTTCCTCATGATACGAAGGGACAGCAGGAAATGGCTGATACGATGGGTGTAAGCCTGCAATATATCCAGCAACGTGTAGAATCGCTGTGTGAACACAATCCGATGTTGGGTCACCGCGGTTGCCGTCTGGGAAATACATATCCTGAAATAACTCAGATGCAGGCACGTGCTATCTTGGGTGCTGCTCTTGAACTGAAGAAAGAAGGAGTAGAGACACATCCTGAAATCATGGTTCCGTTGACCGGTATCTTGTACGAATTTAAGGAACAAGAGAAGGTGATTCGTGAAGAGGCTGCCAAGTTGTTTGAAGAAGTGGGCGACAGCATTGATTTCAAAGTAGGTACTATGATTGAAATTCCTCGTGCAGCTCTGACTGCTGACCGTATTGCTTCATCTGCTGAATTCTTCTCATTCGGTACGAATGACTTGACTCAGATGACCTTCGGATATTCTCGTGACGATATCGCTTCTTTCCTTCCGGTTTATCTGGAAAAGAAGATTTTGAAAGTAGACCCGTTCCAGGTGCTCGATCAGAATGGTGTAGGTCAGTTGGTACGTATGGCTACAGAAAAGGGCCGTGCTATCCGTCCGGATTTGAAATGCGGTATCTGTGGCGAACATGGTGGTGAACCGTCTTCAGTGAAGTTCTGCCATAGAGTAGGTTTGAATTACGTTAGTTGCTCTCCGTTCCGGGTGCCTATCGCAAGATTAGCAGCGGCTCAGGCTGCAATCGAGGAATAAGGGCGGTATAGCTGATATTCAGTTAATTAGGCGGTATGCTTTTCATTTACAAAGGCTTACCGCCTATTGTATTTTTAAGATGTACGTGCATTTTGCACAAAAAATGAGTAGAATAAACGCAAATGTTGTACAATAGTTATGCAGTTTTGACAACAGTGTTGTACAAGTGTTGTACAAATGCTTTCTCCGTATAGTCAATAAGTTACGGACGTTTTGCCCCAATCACATTGAAACACGGAATAATCGCTTTGGAACACAGTACACCCAAACAGAATGTTTAATTATAAAATGAATATAAAATGGCAACATTGAAAGCAGTAGTGAGAACGGCACGGGCTGACGGATTTTATCCGGTGTATATCCGGGTGACTCATCATCGAAGCTCTGCGTTCATTAAGACAGACAAGATGGTGACGAAGAAGGAACTCACCAAAACTAATGAGATTAAAGACCCGTATGTCCTGCAATTCTGTTCACAGAGAATATTGGAGTATACGGAGAGACTTAATAGCAAAAATATCGAGCATTGGACAGTCAAGGAAGTAGTCGAGTTTCTTGCAAGTGGGAATGATGACGTTTGTTTTTCAGATTATGCACGAAAGCATATCAACCGAATGATTGACAACGGTCAACAACGTAATGCTAAAAACTATCAGCTGGCATTGCAACATCTGGAGCGTTTTTTAGGAACAACGCAGATAATGTTCTCACACCTTACATCGCACTTGATGAATAGGTGGATTAAGTCGCTTGAACAGACACACCGAGCTAAGGAGATGTATCCTATCTGTATGCGACAGGTATTTAAAGCTGCTATTCTGGAGTATAACGACTATGATAATGGGATTATTCGTATAAAGACTAATCCATGGGTGAAAGTGGAGATTCCTTCGGCAGATCGTGCAGAAAAACTAGCCATTACACCCGAAGCGTGTCGGGAATTCTTTTCATTTCCTCTGCCGGAAAGTAAGATGAAATATCCACAGACGGAGTTTGGACGTGATATAGCCATGATGGTGCTTTGTTTGGCAGGAATCAACACAGTTGATCTATACAATTTGAAAAAGCAGGATTATCGGAACGGCATCATTCACTATCAGCGTGCCAAGACAAAGAAGTTTCGTGCCGACGGTGCATATATGGAAATGCGCGTGCCGGCAATTATTCAACCACTCTTCGATAAATATCTCAATACGAAGGAGGATGACGATCGTCTGTTCAATTTCTACCAGCGTATGACTACATCTGACAGTTTTGGTTCTAATGTTAATAGTGGAATTAGGCAAATATGTGAGGCCATGGGAATGGCCAAAGAAGAACGGTATTCGGTCTATACATTCCGGCACACGTGGGGTACTGTGGCACAGAATGACGTGAGAGCTTCAATTGATGAGGTTGCATTTGCGATGAATCATGCTGCTGGACATAAGGTAACACGGGGCTATATAAAGATAGATTATTCACCTGCTTGGGAATTAAACGAGAAAGTGGTTGATTTCATTTTCTTCTCCGGTAAGACATCTGTTCGCGAGCAGAAGCAGGAAGATACGCATTTTAGATTATCATTCCGATATATGGTAAATGGGGCGGCTTACCACAATGGGCAGAAAGTTGCAGAGTTGACTGATGTAGGATTCAACAACGTGGACGATGTTATAGCACGACTTGTGACAATGTTACCCCAAGATATTCCTAACCGTTCTATGGTGATGTTTAAAATCGTCAATCTTGATAAGAATCAGACGGTAGTATATCAGCGGCAGAAAGGAAAGGGCTTCTGATTTTTTCGAACCTACAAGGAACTTTTTCTTTGTAGGTTTTTTTTATGAAGAAAAGCGACATCCTTTCGGATATCGCTTTTAAGCAAAACTGTATTATACCCCTAAGGGTAAGCAAGTCCTCGCGTCTAAAGTAGAGAGAAGTAGATTATTCTTCGTCGTCCTCTTCATCCCCAGCAAGTTCGACCAGCTTATCCTCAATGGTCTTTTTCGTCTCTGTTGCGACATCAAGTGTTGTTGTCTGCAATTTCGGTGCAACATAAGCTGTAAACTTTTCCATAGCTGCAACTCTATCTTTGGGGTCAAGGTCGGCTATATCCTTCACGAAAATATCAGAATTGAAGTACTCGTCGAGCATTTTTGCAATTGCTCCACGGACTGTTGAGGACACCTTGTTAGGTGTTCCTGCTACTCTCCCTCCTGTTTTTCTTCCCTGTGCCATGAACTGTAAAAAGATAAAATGATGTTGCGAATATAAGGGCTTACTTTCGCACTCGAGGTATAACTTTTAATAATTAAAACAGAAGTCTTATGGGATTGATTGGAAGTGCTATAGGGGCAGCAGGTAGTATCTTTGGTGGTATCTCTGCATCGAAAGCAATGAAGAAAATTCAAAGAAACGTTGAGGCGCAGCGACAGAAGAACCAAAATTGGTATGATCGCAGGTACAATGAGGATTATACGCAACGAGCCGATGCGCAACGTATTCTCACGCAGACGGAAGAGAGTATCAAGAACCGTAATAAGCAGGCAGCTGGTATACAGGCTGTAATGGGCGGTACTGATGAATCACTTGCAGCCGCAAAAGAAGCGAATAGCAAGGCTCTTGCTGATGCAACATCACAGATTGCAGCACAGGCGGATGCGCGCAAAGACAACATCGAGGCCACCTATATGCAGAATGACAATGCTTTTGTTGAGCAACTTAATCAATTAGAAAAAGGTAAGGCAGAAGCGATAGCCGGAGCCGTACAAGGAGTAACGAGTGCGGCAAGTAAAATGCCATTTTAATGTGTGGAGGTAACTTATGGCGACATATGATGATATATTAGGTAATGGAGGTGGCACACCTTCTCCGAAAGGTTCTAAAGAATGGCATGAACAGCAACAAGACGGTTCTTCTGCACCTCCACCTGTAAAGGGTACACAGGAATGGGCGGAACAAAAAGCGGCTACGGCTCCTGTTGTTACCGCACCTAAACCTGACACAACTACTACACCGCCACCTCCGACCAGACAAGAAGGCTCGGACGGTGGTGCCCTTTCATACGCTGAACTGTTCAAGAAACTTAATCCTTATACTCCACCGACTGACGAAGAACTTGCTAAAGAGAAGAAAAAGCAGAAACGTGACCAAATATTCGCCGCTATAGGTGATGGTATATCAGCTCTTTCCAATCTCTTTTTCACGACACAGTATGCGCCTAACATGTATGACGGGAAAAATTCTATGTCGGAACGTACCAGAGTGAGGTATGACAGGCTGATGAAAGAACGTGAAGGCAAGGAGAAGGAGTATTACGCAGGGTTGATGAAGGCAAAGATAGCTGATGAGGAGAAGGCTGACCGTGACAGGAAATGGCAAAGGCAGCTTGGTCTTGACAATTACAACCGCATACGGAACGATGCCAAAGAGGAACGCGACAGGCAGATGTTTGAATTGAATCTCCAGCTGCAAGGCAATAAAATATCTGCATCCGAAGCTGAGGCCAAACGCAAAGGAATTGAAGCAAAATATGCAGAAGAACTTGAAAAGGCAAGGCTTGAAACCGAAAAGGCTAAAGCCGGTGCTTCAAAAGCTTCTGCTTCCGCATCCAATGCTAGAGCTGGGTATTATAACCGTGGTGGTAGTGGCGGCAATAAGAAAAGGATGACACTTACTATTGATGGTAAGACCACTTACTATGATACGGAGGAAGATTACGAGAGGGCAGTGCAGCGTGAAGCCAAACGGTTAGGTATTAAAACCCACCAATATGTACGAACCACTGAAACGCAAGGTCGGAAACCGAAGAATAAAGATGTTTCTACTCCAAAACCTATCAGCCAACTTGCTGGAGAGGTCGAGATTGCATCGAATAAGAAGAAAAGCCCAACCGCCGGAGATAGCAGCAGTAATAAAAAGAAAAGTCCAACATCATAAATGAAACATTATGCCTGAAAATGAGGATAAAATAAAGAAACTATACGATACGTTTATTTCTGATGGTTACGATATGGAGAGTGAAGAAGATTTCCGCAAGAACTTATCGGATTCTACAAAACGCAAGGCAGCTTATGATGCTCTAGTGAAAGAAGGTTATGAGATGGAACCGTTTGAAGAGTTTGAGAATAATATAGGTTTCGGAAAGATTCAAACACCTGCACCGGAGCCTGCTGTACAAACAGAACAGGCGTGGCAACCTACCGAACAAGAAAAAGCAGAGATGATTGCCAGTACAAACCGTATGATGCAGAATGTGGAAACACAGATACAAGACGCAAATGAACGTGTAGATAATATACAAGAATACGGGTTGAATCCCGGATTGCAAACTAAAGAGGGTAAAATGCAGTTTAATCCTGAAAATGGGAAACTGGAAAAAACATATATTACTCCACTTGGTAACAAGACTACTAGTAAACCTCTTGCTGACATCGAGAGTTTTCGGTACCGACAAGCTGCCGATATGTCAATCGGCGGACAGTTACGCAAGGCTAATCTCCGTTTGCAGGAGTTAAAAGCTAAGCAAGCGGAAAGAGCCTCCGAAGTGCATAAGGAATGGGTAGAAGAAACGGAAAAGAACAAAGCGCCGCTCGCTGCCATATTGGGAGCAGCCACTTACACACCGCGCCAGCAATCAGACAAGGAAAACAGCGTATTGAGAGTAGCCATTAGAGAAACAGAAGAGCTCATCAAGAACCTTGAAGAACAGAAAGACCGTGAAAATGGGGTTGATGTAGGCTTTTGGCGTGGTTTTGGTCGTACTATGGGTGATGTACGTACGTGGGATTTCGGTATGGGTGATATGGCGGATGCCATGACCATGATGAATGCCGACAAACTCAAAGGTGATAATGCCACAGAGGGCGAGCGTGAATCCCATGATATGATGATGGGTACAATCCATGAGAAACAACAGGCAGAGGAAAGATACGGTGGAAATGCTGACTTTTGGAATAGAGCCGGTGTCATGACTGGATATATGCCTTCATTTATGTTGGATTTCATTTTGACTGGTGGCGGATTCAACGGTTTGTCTACATTCTCAAAAGGAAGCACTAAAGTTGCCACAAAGGTTATAGGTAAAGAAACGGCTGAAAAAATGGCTCAACAGGGATTCAAATCCTATATTAAAGAGAATGGCGTCAGAGGCTTAGGACAGTACGCAACAGATTGGACTATCAAAGCACTTGGGACAACCGCAGATGATTTGCTTGTACGTGCTCCGTTGATGGCAAACACCATACAGGCAGGAAAAACTACCGCTGACATCATTGACCGCAAACTGGGTGATGTGGTTGTTGATGAAAACGGTAACTATGATTTCTCCAATGATAAGACCTGGGGAAGTGCAATATGGCAAGGTGAAGCCAATGCTATCATTGAGAATTATTCAGAAATGTTTGGCGCACATCTTGATCCCATTCTTACGCTTGGCAATATGAGTAAACTCGCCAATGTTCTAGGGGCAAAGCGATTGGGAGGTGTACTTTCAAAAGCAGATGCCGGTGCATTGAATAGTATAATGGGGCAAACTCATCAGATGTTCAATAAAATGGGTGTCAGTGATTATGTTGGTGAAGTATCAGAAGAATACTACGGTCAATTGTGGCGCACAATGCTCAATCTTGATGATGCTTATCAGCAGAATCCGGACGGCACGCGTACTAACTTATTTGCAACTGGGCAATTCCACGGTGATATTTGGGGTGGAATGGCACTCTCTATGGGGTTGATGGGGGCAGGAAAACATACTCTGTCTGCTGCAAACTACGCTTCTATGAAGCATGGCGTGAACAAAGCAGATGCAAAAGTGAATGAATTACTTGGTAAAGAAGTATGGGAGCCGTTGAAGGCAACACTTGACCTTACTACCAATGAGAATATCGGTGAAGTTGCGGAACTTGTTGTCGGTGATAAAGATTTTACCGCTGATGAGAAAGCAGCCGTACTGAATTATATGGAACGTTCGTTGAATTTGCGTGGATTCAATCTTGCTTCTATGGCCCGCTCCCGTGGCGGTGTTCAAAGTGAAAGCGAACAACAGGTAAATGATAGTTATCTTGACGGATACAACGTCACTTCCTCGCAGGAAATGAACGATGCGAAGAACCTGTACGAATACCATCGAACACAAGTGGCAGACCTTGCAGATGAGAGTATGTTTGCGATGATTGAAGAGAATCCGATTGCCGCATTGGAATTTGTGAACGGGAATGAGCAATGGAGTGATGAGGATAAGTCTTCTGTTATCGACTATATCAATGCTAAACAGGTTTACAATGGCATGATTCAACGGGTACGTGATGATATAGACGGACGGGTGGAACAGAGCAATTCGATGATAGATGCACGTGTGAACCGCAAGACAGGTATGATACAGGGGGCAACCATGAAGCAGGATGAACGCAAGGTGTATGTTCTTAGTGGAACTCTTGTACCATATACGGATGGTAGCGGTGTAAGTGTGACTGATTCTGACAATAGCATCATTGTTCGTGATGCGGACACAGGTGGGCTTGAACAAGTATCTCCCGATGCTATATTGTCTATTGATGATGTACAAGACCCATACGAGCAGAAGGAGTTGGCTGCACAGTCTATCAGAGAACAATTTGCACGTGAAGCTGCGGATAAGATTGATGGTGTTGTCACATTCAATCCGGGCGAAACCTATACCATTGCCGTTGAAGGCGGTTCACAAATACAGGTCACAATAGTTTCAGATGAGAACGGAATCATAGACAATGGCGACGGAACTATCAATGTGACAGACGGAACAAATGTATTTCCTGTGGCAAAAGAGGCTATCCAACAGTCTGTGGACGCATTTAACATTGCACGAATCGCAGAGTTTGAGCAACAGAGAACTGAAGAAAAACTTGCTTTGCAGCAGGAAGAGCGGGAAGCAGGCCGACCGCAATATGCAATAAATGACCTTGTGATACTCCGTGATGAAAATGGTATAGGTATTCGTGGTAACATCACCGCTGATGTGGATGCCGATGGACTATATGAAGTTTATACGGAAGATGCCTTAAATGGTAAGCGTGTGAATATGTTTACCCGTGAAGAGCTTGATTCCATGCTGATAGAACACAATGGGCAACTTGTTGAGATTGTCGATTCAAGTGTGAATGATAATTCGGAAGTGGCAGAAAGTTCTCTGGAGGAACAGCAGCTGCAAGTGTCTGCATTAGAACGAATCCCAAAAGATGAACAAGGTAATCCTATCTATGAACAGGCGGAAACCCCGGATGTTGCTTGGGATGCTATTGTTGAGCAAACAGAGGGAGATGAAGCTATGGCCCAGTCCGTGGCTGACGGAATGGTTGCGGACAAGGAAGCAGTATTGAAGAAAGTCGAGAAAACGAAATCTGCTGGTGGAAACACTGTTGCAGAGAAGATCGCAGCTGAAAAGGAGCGCAAAGCGGCAATTGATGCAGCCAAACAGGAATTGTCCATTTGGCAAAAGATAGCCGGCACTACCAACCGCAGAAAAATGGAAGCAGATGAGGAGCGCAGACGCATTGCCGATGAAGATGCCGCATTGCGCAAGGCGGAAGAAGAAAAATTGCGTGCAGAGCGTGAGGAAGCAGAACGCAAGGAACGTGAAGCACTTAACGGAGTTCCCGATATAGTGGAAGATGTTCCTAAAGATGCTCGTGCAAGAGGATATAGACGTGTAAACGGCCATAAGGTTGACAGACAAGAACCATTACAGACTGTACAAGGCAAAGAGGTGAACGTAAAATTCAGCAATGATGTAGTGGCTCCCGGCAATGTGACTGTGATTGATGCGTCATTGTTACAACCGAGTCATATACAAGGTGTGCGTAATCCTCTGCATTTTATTGATGAAGCGCAACCAAAGGAACGCAATGACGAAGCAAGCGTATTGTCTGCACGGAAAATCGCCAAGAACATTCGTCCGGAAGAAATCACATCAAGTATTACCGCTTACACCGGTGCGCCGACCGTAAACGAACGTGGTGAAGTAATACAGGGAAACAACCGTAGTGATGCCTTGCGCCTGATGTGGGAAAGTCATTCGGAACAGGCCGAAGCATATAGGCAATATCTGAAAGACCATGCGGAAGAGTTTGGACTGCGTGCCGAGGACATTGCGTCCATACAAAGCCCGGTGTTGGTAAATATGCTTCATGTGGACGATACAGAAGCCCTCAATCTTGGTCAGTTTGTTGCACAAGACACAGAAAGTGGAGGTGTTGAACGTATCAAACCTAAAAACACCTTGCAGCGCATGGGAACCGAAATGCGTTCGTTTGCCAACCTGTTGCTTAGGACTTCGGATGATGAAATGTCGTTTGCCGGACTTGTGGATGCCAATGGTGCAAATGTTCTGAAATGGATGAGTCAAAGAGGTTTCATCAGTCACACACAATACAAGAGTGCGTTTGACAGCAAGGGCAACCTAACTCCTGAATCCAAGAATGATTTGCGTGGTATCATGTATCAAAGCATCTTCAAGGACGGCAGCACACGGTTGGAGGAAATGTTCAACGTATTGCCGGTAAAAGCACAAAAGGCTATTCTTGCCACTGCTTTCCGTGATTATGACAGTCCGAACAGTGAACGAATGGTAGATGAGATACAGAATTCCGTTCGTGCTTACTATGCTTTGTCCCAAGATAAAATGTTTGCAGAGGCAAAGAATTTCAAGGAAGCACGTATTGCTGTAGAAAACTGGAAACGCCAGTATCAAATGGATGATGTTACAGGGGAAAGTTATCTCCCTGCTGATAATTTCAGTAACTTTGTCTTGCATTTGGCCGCAATGTATAAAGGTGAAAGCCAAAGCTTCATTCAAAACACATTCGGCAAGATTTATGACCTTATACAAGGTACACAGGAAGAAACTCTGTTCGAACAGCCGGACAATACCCCTCGGACGCTCGTACAGGCTATTAAAGAAGCATTAAATTTAGATTACAATGGACAACAGCGAAGCAATGTATTGGTTGGCGATACTGCAACAAGCCAACGAGGGCAGCAAGGAAGCAATGGAGCTCTTACGCCAAGAGAACGAGTTGAGGACGGAAATGGGACAACCGATGATACAGGAAGAACTGAAAGCATTGGTGAACAAAGCGAAATAGAACCTTCTTTATCACAAGAAGAAATGCTATCTTCTGATGATACTGACAATCAACTTAGTGCAAAAATAGCAAGACGCATTGAAGTTCAAGAAGATGATTGGGTTGAAAGCGGAAAGTATGGCGATACTTATAAACAGACAATTATTGTTGATGGTACTCATAAAGTTATAAAAGTTGATGCACCCGATACGAAAGGTAATTATACAGGTAGTACTTATGAGTATGACGGTCAAACATTCGGAGATTTATTGGATGTTGTTAATTATATTGATGCATCTTCGTCTTTAGCCAATGCCGTTGCAGTGGCAGAGAAAGAAACCGATACTACTCCTACAGAGAAACAGAAAGAAGCCGGCAATTATAAGAAAGGTCATGTGCAGGTTGGTACATTCAATATCACCATTGAGAACCCGAAAGGATCCGTTCGTAGTGGAATAGACACAGAGGGTAACAAGTGGGAAACGACTATGCAGAACACCTACGGCTACATTCGTGGCACGGAGGGCGTGGACGGAGACCACATAGACGTGTTCCTCTCTGACGATATTGACGGGTGGAACGGACGCAGAGTGTTTGTCGTTGACCAGTATAACGAGGACGGTAGCTTTGATGAGCATAAGGTAATGCTTGGCTTCAATGAGGCTGACGATGCCGAGGCGGCTTACTTTGCGAATTATGACAGCGACTGGGCGAAGAATCACAAGACAGTGGTAACTGCCGTAAACTTGGAAGATTTCGAGAAATGGATAGACAGTAGCCACCGTAAGACCAAAGCATTTGCGGAATACAAGAGTGTGAGAATTGATTCGCTACCATCCGGGCAGCCTATTGTGAAAGGGGGGACTTATCTAAAGAACAACGAAGCTGGCGGCGATGCTGTGGCTTACGTGGTTGGTGATGAGGTAAAGGATGGCAAACGCAGATACATGGTGAGTTTCGCCCCAAGTCTGGAGGATGCTAAAGGAAGAATGTTCTTCGGCGACAAGTTCTTGACGGAAGAGGAACTGAAAAGACGGCTGGAAGACGGACGGCTGTCGCCCATGGAGGAAGGCAAGAAGGAAGCGGTGACCGACGCTCCGTACACCATTACTCCGGCGCAGTACATCACCAAGCGAGGTAAGGTGTTAGATATGCAACTTGTTGAGTTCCAATCGGAAATGCGCAAGGAAGTTCAAAAGCATGTAAGTATGTTCGCCAAAGAAATGAAAGGTTGGTGGGACAGGGAAAAACACGGCTTTATGATGCGTAGCGAAGAGGATGCCAAACGATTAGCAGAATACGCAGTAGATGCACAAGGACAACCTCCCATATCAATGTTGGATATACAGGCTGTAAATGATGGTGATGTGCTGTTTACTGAACCCAAAGCACCAGCAAAGGATGAAAAACAGGATTACACCCCTGTATGGCAATACTCTGTTTCTGTTGATAAGGAAACCGGATATACGACTTTGACTCGTGATGATGTGAGCGGTCCCATACCTATTGGTGATGCACGTTTTCGTCAGACAACCAACAGCCCGGAGGAAATGTTAGGCATTCTTCGCAATCCGCAGAATGGCATGCAAGAAGTTTTGGATGCAGTTGGAGTTTTGCTTGAAAATAAAATTAAGACCCGAGAACTTGATCGCAAGGCAAAGGATGAAATTCATGACAGCAGGACAGATTTCGTTGTTGATAAAGAAATGGATAACAGATATTCTGTTCGTACTTTGATGAAGATGATTGATGCGGAAAAGCAGGCTGTGATGGATTTAGGAGAGAAGCGTGGTGGAGACGTTTATCATGAAGGAAATATTATTTTCCTGACCAAAGATAGTGCAGACAAGTTTGCTAATGAAGCTCGAACTCTTATCAACGATATGCGGAGTAAGCAGCAACAAGACAATTCACAGAAAAAGACTGAAGCGAGTGGTAACCGTCTTGTTACTGATGAGCGTTATGCGGAACTTCGTGAGCGTATGCGTAAGAAGTTACTCGGTCAAATGAATATTGGTATTGACCCTGAAATACTTGCCATTGGCACAGAAATGGCTGTTTACCATTTAGAGAAAGGCTCACGGAAGTTTGCAGAATATGCAAAGGCTATGATTGCAGACTTGGGTGATTCCATACGTCCGTACCTTAAAGCATTTTACAATGGTGCGAGAGATTTGCCTGAGGTGTCAGAAAACGGATTTAATACCGACATGACCTCTTACGATGAGGTGCAGAAGTTCGACGTGGCCAACTTTGACAAGTCCGGCATTGATGCACTCGCCACCGCTGAAACCGTAACGAAAGAGGCGGAAGTGGCGGGGGAGGTTGAAGTTGCACAGGAACGTATAAAGAAAACTCGTTCAACGCGCAAGAAGAGTGAGAAAAAAACTGTAAATTTACAGCAGTCAAACGAGCTTGGTTTGTTTGGCAGTTTGTTTGATAATAACGAAACCAACAACGAAGATGGACGAATACACCAAGAAAGTACTAAGATTACAGGGACACAGCGAGAAGTCAATAGCGAAAATGGAGCTGGAGGAACGGATAGACGCAGCATGCTACCGCCACAAAGCGGAAACGCTAGAAGCACCGTACACATGGAGCGAGGAAGAGTGGACGGAGATTTACAAAGAGGCAGGGATGACGGACGAGGAAATCGTAGAGTACAGGAAGGAACAGACGAAATACAACGGGGGCGAGGAACACGACTTTCCGATGATGCCATAGATGAACCGAAAAATACTCGCAATAATCATTCAGATCGGGGGACGAACTATGCTCCAATTTCGGTAGATGCACGCATAGAGGCCAATATTAAAGCTATAGAGTTGGCACAGCAACTTATTGAGAGTGGAGAGCTTGCTACTCCTAAACAAATGGCAGTACTTCGCAAGTTTAGCGGTTGGGGTGGTTTAGGTAAAGTATTTAGTGATAATACATATTCGACACGTCTACAGCAGTTGATGGGCACAGAAGTCTATCAAGAAGCTGTAATGAGTGCTAATAGTGCGTATTATACCCCTGCTTATGTTGTAGATACTCTTTGGGATATTGTTACACAAATGGGTTTCAAGGGTGGTTACATTCTTGAAGGTTCTGCAGGTATCGGAAACATTTTGGGGCAGATGCCTACAAATATCAGCGAGCACAGCTACATCCATGCTATTGAGATTGACGGGACTTCGGGTGGTATTCTCTCACTCCTTTATCCTGATGCCAAAGTAGAGATACAGGGTTTTGAGCAGACACGTATTCCTAATGGAAGTGTGGACTTGGCTATTACTAATGTTCCGTTCGTTACCGGACTCCGTGTGAATGACACTACGGGCGACAAAGACCTGTCGAAAAAATTCCACAACATACACGATTTCTGTATAGCAAAGAATGTGCGCAAACTGCGTGAGGGCGGTTTGGGTATCTTCATCACGTCCAATGGTACGCTTGACAACAGTAAGAAACTCCGTGATTGGATTGTGGGCGAGGGAGGCGCAGACTTCGTGGGTGCTTTCCGTATGCACAACAAGACTTTCGGCGGCACCGGAGTAACCTCTGACATCGTTGTTATCCGCAAGCGTGTGAACGGGCAGAAGTCTGTCCATGCCATTGATGTAAGTGATGTGAGCGGAGAGCGCATGGCAGAGTACGATACCGGGGAAACACGCAAGGTTAAAGGCAAGGAGATACCAGTCATTAAGCAGCTTTCAATGGACTACAACCGCTATTTCATTGAACACCCCGAAAACATGGCAGGTGAAATGCACTTTGCATTTGAGAAAGGCGATACTTTCCGCCCGACCAGCAAAGGCTTATATCCTAAACAGAATAAGAAACAGGAAGAAATGTTGGCTGAATTTGTCCGCTCATTCCGTGCAGAGGAATTTGGTGAGCGCAATACCGAGCTTGCCACCGATGTAATGCCCGGCAAGAAGATTGGCGAAGTGTTTGTCAAAGACGGAAAACTATACATCAACTCAACTGCAAGCGCACAACCTCTAGAAGTGAATGCCAACAAGGTAAAGGGGCATACGAAAGTGGAATGCTTTGAGGCATACGCCGCTATTAAGAAAGCTCTTGCGGAAGTCCTTTCCTATCAGACTGAGAATGAAAGCGATGAGGGACTTAAACCGTTGCTTGACAAACTCAACAAGGCATACGATGATTTTGTCGGCACATACGGACACTTCAACAAGAACACCGCCATTGCGTTTCTCCGAAATGATGTGGACTATGCCAATGTATACGCTCTTGAAAAGTTTGAAGAAATGGCAGATGAAAAAGGAAACCGGATACAGAAATTTGACAAGACCGATGTATTCAGCAAACGTGTTGTTGAAAAAGAGAAAGAACCCACTCCTGCCAATGTCAAGGACGGTATCATTGCAAGTATCTTTAAATTCGGTCGTGTAGATATACCGTACATCGCCGAACAACTTGGCACAGGTATTGAGGATGTGAAGAAAGAAATCATCGAGAGCGGTTACGGTTTCGAGAACCCTGTAACCCGACAGATGGAAGCATCGTATCACTACTTGAGCGGAAATATTCGTGAAAAACTGCGTCAAGCAGAGGTAAATAACGAGAATGGGGAATTTGACCGCAACATCAAGGCATTGCAGGAGGTCATGCCTATGGAAATCCCCGCACATTTGATTGACTTTACCCTCGGAAGTTCTTGGATTGCCCCGAAACTGTATGAGGATTTTGTAAAGGAACGCACGGAGGTTGACGTACGGTTTACAGCTGTGGGCGGTACTTGGTTTATGAAAGAACCATACTTCACCGATTATGAGAAGAACCGTGCAATGGGGGTAACCAGCGAAATGCTTAACCGTACCATTATGGGGCATACTCTCATTGAAGCTGCCATTCAGAACAGAAGCATCACCGTTTCCACCACCAAGAAACACTATGACGGCACTACCGAAACTATTACCGACAAGGAAGCGACACAGGCTTGTGCCGTCAAAATTGATGAAATCCGTCAAGATTTCAAGGATTGGGCAAGGCAGAAGATGCAGAGCGACCCGGAAATGTCGGCATTGATTGAGCGTATCTATAATGACACGTTCAATAACTTTGTGCCTATGAGCATACCAGATGAGTTTGTACCGGAGTATTTCGGAGGTGCCTCGCACAAGTTTAAGATGCGTCCGCATCAAGGCAGAGCCATTGTAAGAGGAACACAACAGCCTTTGTTGCTTGCCCATGAGGTTGGAACAGGGAAAACCTTTACTCTAATTTCTACCGCTATGGAAATGCGCCGTTTGGGGACTGCACGCAAACCCATGATTGTGGTGCAGAATGCTACTGTTGGGCAATTCGTTGCAAGTGCAAAGGAACTGTACCCCAACGCCAAGATACTGACACTTGAGGAAGCAGACCGCAGCGCAGAGGGCAGAAAGAACTTTTATGCCAAGATACGCTACAACGATTGGGATATGATTGTCGTTCCGCAATCTACCTTTGAATTTATCCCCGACAGCGAGGAAAGGGAAATGACTTTCGTGCAGGACAAGATTGAGGAGAAGATGCTCATTCTTGAAAAGATGAAAGAAGAAGACCCGGACGGAAAAAATATGATTACCCGACAGGCTGAACGGGAAATCGAATTATTGGAGGAGCAGCTTGCCGGACTTGCAGACAATGCTTCAAAGAAACGTACCGCCAATGATGAAAAGAAACGTGCTGTAGCTTTGCAGAACGCAGAGGTTAAAGCTATGGAAATGCTTGACCGCCGAACTGACGATGTGGAGAACTTTGACGATATGGGCATTGATGCTTTACTTGTAGATGAAGCGCACGAGTATAAGCACCTCGGATTTGCTACTGCCATGCAGCGTGGAGTTAAAGGTGTGGATCCGTCATACAGCAAGAAGTCGCAAGGCGTGTTCCTGAAGACACAGGCTATCTTGGAAAAAAACAACGGACGGAACGTAATCTTTGCAACCGGTACACCTATCAGCAACACCGCCGCAGAGATTTGGACGTTCATGCGCTATCTCATGCCTGCTGATACGATGAAAGAGTACGGTATCTATTACTTTGATGACTTTGTGCGCAACTTCGGTAACATTCAGCAGATGCTGGAGTTCACCACAAGCGGAAAGTTCAAAGAGAACAACCGTTTTGCTGGGTATGTCAATCTGCCTGAACTGGTGCGTATATGGTCGGGAGTGTCCGATACCGTCCTAACCAAAGAAGCTGGCGGCGTAAAGGACAAAATACCCGAAATGGAGGGAGGAAAGGCACAAGACCTTTATCTGCCACAGACACGCGCATTACGTAGCATCATGAAGTTCGTAAAGAACGAACTTGAACATTATGAACAGATGAGCGGAAAGGAGAAGAAAGAGAACAGCCACATCCCGCTCACGATGTACGGTATTGCTAAAGCCGCTGCCGTGGATGCCCGATTGGTACAGTCTGATGCTGAAGATGATGTAAACAGTAAGACTCATGAAGCCGTTCGACAGACATTGCGCTCGCTGAAAGAAACAGCCGATTACAAAGGTACGGTTGCCATTTTTGCCGACAATTACCAAAACAAACAGAGTGGCTTCAACCTTTATGATGACATCAGGGATAAGCTGATTACAGAGGGGGTTCCTGCAGGTGAGATTGTAATAATGAGGTCGGGAATGACTGTCAAGAAAAAACTTGAAATCTTTGAAAAGGTAAACCGTGGCGAGGTGCGTGTGATTCTCGGTTCGACCTTTACACTCGGTACAGGCGTGAACATTCAGGAACGCTTGCACACGCTGATACATTTGGATGCGCCTAACCGTCCAATGGACTATACCCAACGTAACGGACGTATTTTGCGACAGGGAAATCTGCACAAGGATATGAATAAACCTGTACGTATCTTGCGTTTCGGTGTAGAGGATAGTCTGGACGTTACCGCCTACCAACGCCTGAAAACAAAGGGGGCCATTGCCGATAGTATTATGAATGGCAAGCAGATGATGTCGAGCAGTATGACCAACCGTGTGCTTGAGGAGGAAGAAGATGTGTTTGGAGATACTATAGCACAACTCTCCGGCAGTGAGTATGCCATGCTGAAAAACAATGCGGAAAAGAATGTACGCAAGTATGCAAGCCGTAAAAAGCAATGGGAAACAGACCAAGCCTACATCCATAATGCCAAGCCAAGGTTAAAAGCATTTATCAAAGATGCTGAAAAGCGCATCGAGGATAACAGCCGATCCTTGGAGGCTGTACGTGCATCATTCCCCGATGAACAATTCAAAGAGATTGTAATCGGAAAACATCGCTTTACCTCTGTTGATACAATGGATGATTTCTTCAAGGAACACAACAAGACTGTTCTTGCTGAAATGAAGCAGATGAAAGACGGTGATATTGCAGGGGAACAAAAGCGAGAACTGACTATACAGATAGGCAATTTCCCATTCATTGTAACAACTAAATTGACAAGACAGACCATGCGTGATGGTACAACTTTGTTCAATGACGTTGAAAGAAAAATGACTTATTCATGTACAGAACTTGGTATCGAGGATATTCCTGTACGTCAAAATCTGCTCCGTAATGCCATTGAGGATATTACCGGCAATGTGATTACAGGAAAAAACTTTACCGAAAGATTGGAAGCCGCTGAGCGAAGCAAGAAACACAATGAGGCCGAATTGAAAGAACTCCTGTCAAGAGAGGGTAAGCCTTTCGAGTATGAAAAAGAATTGGAACAGGCGAAATCACAGTTAGAAGAATACGCTGAACTGATGAAGAAAGAGCTGGAGGAAAAGGAAGCCAAGTATGCTGAAATGGATGCAAGCGTGGAAGCAGCCAACGACATTACAAATGCTGATGAGGATGATGTCTTATATCGCAGCGATGACACGATGTATCGTATTCGCGAAGATGCCGCACCCCAAAATACAGGTATCGGATATAAGGTGTTTGTTTTGAAGAACGGCGAATTGTATCCGCCTATGGTTGCCAATCCGAACGGAGAAGCGACGCCGGTCGGTGTATGGCTGGATGCTGATGCCGCACCGATAGCCGGACAGAGCAAGACGGGACGCAATCAAGTAAAAGCAGGGGGTAAAGGTACACAAGGCGGTAGTGGTAAACTTGCCTATCGTCCCGGATGGCATTTAGGTGTCATTCCATACGCATTGCAGTTTAACCGCATTGATGAGAACGGAGATAAAACCTTGTTCCCTGCCAATTTTGTTTGGGCTGAGGTGGAGTATGCCAATGACGTGGACTATCAGGAAGAGGCTATGAGTTATGGCTACAACAAGAACGGCAAGTTCCAACACAGCTATGCCGGGCTTCCAAGGATTCCTGAAAATGGAGCATACACTTACCGTACCAATCCTAACCCCGAAACCGACCCTTGGATAATCACTGGTGCTATGCGCGTTAAACGCTTGCTTACTCCGTCCGAAGTTGACGAAATGGTCAAGGCGGCAGGTCGTGAACTTCAACGCAGACAGGAAAACGCTGTTACCGATGCAGAGATTGCCGCACTCAATGCAGAGATTATAAATGACTATCGTAACGGTATTGGCGCATATACCGATGATGAGGTCAGTTTTGAGAACGACCCAGTCGCCAAGTTATTAGGCAGACCAAGGAGGACGGCAAAGCAGCGGAGGGAATTTGCACAGCGTGAACGCCAAAGAATGGCAGAGCGTGTGGAAAGCCTTACAGAGAAGCTGCACCTTGGCAATGTGGAGGTTGTTACCGATGCTTCCTTCTTGGAGGGAAAGAAACAGCGTGCAAAAGGTTTCTACTCAAAGAGTACAGGGAAGATAACCATTGTCATTCCTAACCATACCAGCACGTTTGATGTTGAGCAGACACTGCTGCATGAGGCTGTGGCGCACTATGGTTTGCGCCAGTTGTTCAGAGAACATTTTGATACATTCCTCGATAATGTATTCAACAATGCCGATGAGAACATACGCAGACGCATTGTAGATATGGCTGCAAAAAACGGTTGGGATTTCCATAAGGCTACTGAAGAATATCTGGCTTCGCTTGCAGAAGATACCGAATTTGAGAATATCAACGCAAGTTGGTGGCAACAGATAAAGGATTTCTTTCTGAATATGTTGCACAAGATTGGCTTTGAAGATTTCAGAGGGGTTACCCTGACTGACAACGAACTCCGCTATATCCTGTGGCGCAGTTATGAGAACCTTGCAGAACCAGGCAGATATCGCAGCATATTGGGAAAAGCTGCCGATATGAGTAAACAATATGAGCTGAAAGTTGGTAACTATGCTGAAATTTCAGAAAGTCAATCAGTTGTAGCTGAAACCGATAATAACTTGTATCGTGATGGAGACCCAGAGATACACGAGCGTACTTTGGCACGAGCAAAATATGAACAACGTGTGAAGAGTGGAATGTACCAGTCACAGGAAGCCTTGCAGGACAGTATGCTTGGTTTGAAAGAAGCAATGAACGCAATTCTCGGCAAGAATACCCGAATGGAAGATGTTGATGGATTTGAAAATGCCTACTTAGGTGAGAACCGCTTATCAAGTGTGAACAAAGCCGAAGCCGATGCCTTTGCGTACCTATTGTTCAAGCCAATGCTTGAAGAGGTAGCCAAACTTGCACACAGTACAACAGAGCGCGAGGAACTGACCGATTATATGATGGCTAAACACGGTCTTGAACGTAATAGAGTAATGGCAGAGCGTGATGCACAAAAGGACTTTGCAGAATACCAGAAGCAGCATCCGAAGGGTACAAAGGCTTTGCAGGACTTTATCGACGAGTGCCGCAAGCGTGATTATGCAGGTCTTACCGCCCTTACAGGTATGGAAGAGATTGTAGATGCAGAAACCGAAGCACAGGCTATGGTAGATGAGTACGAAAACGTACACGATACTACCGCATTGTGGAGTAAGGTTAATGCCGTCAGCAAGGCAATCCTTTCCAAGTCCTACGAATGTGGAATGATGAGCAAGGAAACCTATGACAGTGTGAGAGATATGTATGAGTTTTATATCCCTTTGCGTGGATTTGATGAAAAAACGAGTGCTGAAACTTACGCTTACCTTACGCATAAGCAGAGTATATTCAATGTACCTATCAAGAAAGCGGAGGGAAGACGTTCTAAAGCGGACGATCCATTTGCCAACCTGCAATCCATGGCTGAGAGTGCCATTATGCAGGGAAACCGCAACAAACTCGTTAAGCAGAAGTTCTTGAACTTTGCCCTCAACCATCCGAGCGACCTTGTTAGTGTGAGTGATTTGTGGTTGCAGTACGATGCAGTCTCCGATGAATGGAAACCGATATTCCCCGACAATATTGACATCAACGATAGTCCCGAAGAGGTAGAGCGAAAGATGAACGAGTTTGAGGATAAGATGAAGCAGCTTGCTAAATCTGCCCCCGATAACTACAAGCACGGCAAAGATGCGGCAAATATTCCGTACCGTGTGATAGAGAACCGTGATTTACGCCAGCATCAAGTGGTAGTAAAGCGTAACGGCAGAGACTATCTGATCACCATTAACGGTAATCCAAGAGTTGCGCAGGCATTGAACGGCCAGACTAATCCTGATAATGACACATCAGGTGCTATTGGAGCTATTCTTCGTGCCGGAGAGAAGATAAACCGTCAATTGAGTGCGTTTTATACTACACGTAATCCTGACTTTGTTGTGTCGAATTTCATGAGAGATATGCTTTATACTAATTCTATGGTATGGATAAAGGAGAGTCCTAATTATGCTCTACGTTTTCATCGAAACTATACCAAAGTTAACCCTGTCATGATGAAAAGATTGTTGGCTAAACATCGTAAAGGAACGCTTGATATGAATGATAAAACCGAAGTAATGTTTTATCAATTTATGATGAATGGCGGTGAAACAGGATATGCTAATATCCGCGACATTGAGCAACATAAGAATGATATTCGTAAAGAATTGAAGAAGGCTAATGGCAAGTTACCCATAAAAAAAGCATTATCCTTTTTGGGCGAACGCTTTGATGAATTGAATAGAGCTGTAGAGAATAGTGCACGTTTTGCGGTATTTATAACTTCACGTGAAATGGGACGTAGTATAGACAGAGCAATTTATGATGCAAAGGAGATAAGTGTAAACTTCAACAAGAAGGGTAGTGGAGCTAAATTCTATAACACTGCTGGACAGACAAAAACGGGTAATGTTTCCGCACTTATATCCGGGCTTGGCAGAAGTGGTTATGTTTTTTGGAATGCAGCGATACAAGGTACAACTAATTTTGGGAAACAGGCTAAGCACCATCCGGTTAAAGCGTTCACAGGAGCTGCCGTCATGTTCTTGCTTGGTGCCGTTATCGCCTATTTGGGTGGAGATGACGATGATGACGACAACAAAAATGCATACTACAATTTGCCTGAATACGTACGTCGTAGTAATATTTTGTTTTGTATTGGTGACCATTGGATTTCTATTCCTTTGCCTGTTGAATATCGTGCTTTTTATGGTATGGGTGAGTTAATGACTTCCACTTTTAATGGAAAAGAACATTTGACAGGTGTAGAAATTGCTGAAGCTATTGCAGGGCAAGTAACTCAAATTTTGCCTATTGATTTCTTGGAAGGAGGTGGAGGTTTGAATGCTTTTGTTCCTAGTGCTGCAAAGCCATTGTGGGAGGCGTTTGTAGTGGAAAAGAGCTGGACGGGAATGCCACTTTATAAAGACACTCCTTATAATAAGGATATGCCCGAATGGACGAAAGCATATAAAAGTGCCAACAAACATATTGTAGGCTTGGCGAATGTTATCAATGAAGCAACAGGAGGCGACCCGTATACAAAGGGGACTATTGACCTCAATCCGGCTGAAATTGAGTATGTCTTTAATGGTTATTTTGGGGGTGTGTTCAGTACGGTTGATAAATTATCCAAAACAGCTGCGACTATTGCAGGTACAAGAGATTACGATCCTCGCAGTGTTCTTATATTGAATAGACTTGTCAAGGCTGGTGATGAACGTACTGAATATAGAGCTGTCAATAATGAGTATTTCCGTTTGAAAGAAGAACATGACAGGTTAAAAACGAGATTGAAACATTATGAGGAAGATACGGATAACGGCATATTTGATTACGCAGAGAAGATAGACTTTCTCTACAATTCACCTGAATATGAACGTTATGAAATCTTTGAAAATTATCAAAGTGACATAGATGATTTGTATAATGAATTGAAAGAAGCTGCTGACGATGAAGAACGTAAAAATATAGAGACTGAATTGAATCAGGTGAAAAAAGAAATGATTTTGGAGATGAATCAAACTCGTGAACGTAAATAGTTAAACATGCAAAGATTGCTTGGGGTACTACTTTTGTACTCTAAGCAATCATTAAACAACGAAAATATGCATAATAGAGGCAAAGGAAATTTGTTACCAATGAGCCGAATTGCGCCGAAACGGAATGAATTATCTGAAATTGATACCGTTGCTTCCGCAAAGCGGTATGGTGACCGCAGAGCATTTGATATTCTAATGGAAGCGCAGTACTATTGGAATCAGATGGAGGACTTTCGAAAAGACCGGGAACGCAATAAACGCTATACTTATGGTTTTCAATGGGATGATATGATTTGTGTTGATGGTAAATCCATGACTGAAGAAGAATATATCAAGAGCCAAGGTAATGTGCCATTGAAAAATAATCTTATTCGTCGGCTTGTACGCAGTGTATTGGGGGTGTACCGCAGCCAAAGTAAAGAACCTACTTGTACAGCACGTGATAGAGATGAACAGAAGCTCGGTGAAACAATGAGTACTATATTACAATGCAATATGCAACTCAACCGAATGCCCGATGTGTACGCTCGAAGTATGGAAGAATTTCTAATCAGTGGCTTTATTGTTCATCGTAAATCATATGGTTGGCGTAATGGTAAAGAAGATTGCTGGACGGATTATGTACAGCCGAACAATTTCTTCATTGATAACAATATGAGGGATTTTAGAGGTTGGGATGTGTCCGTGCTTGGAGAAGTACATGATATATCTTTTGGGCAACTGTGTGAGCAATTTGCTTCCAGTCCGCAAGAATATCGTGAGCTTCGTGATATTTATAAGTGGGCTGCAAGAAAGGATTATATAGCCACTTACGCAGAGCGATTTGGGTATAGTCGGTTAGAAAATTACGATTTTCTCTTTACCAGTGAGCCGGGAAGGTGCAGGGTAATAGAAATATGGCGTAAGGAACAAAAGCCGAGATACCGTTGCCATGATTACCAAAATGGTGACATTTTCAAGATAGATGAGGAAGATTATGTGCGAGTAGTACTTGCTGAAAACGAAGAACGTATGCGTATGGCCAAGGAGTTGGGTATGCCTGAAGAAGAAGTACCGTTGATAAAAGCTACTTGGTTTGTAGATGATTACTGGTATTTCTATTATCTATCTCCATTTGGTGATATATTGAGGGAAGGGGAGACGCCCTACGAACATGGCAGTCATCCATACGTTTTTAAAGCTTATCCGTTTATTGATGGTGAAATACACTCATTCGTGGCGGATGTGATAGACCAGCAACGATACACCAATCGATTGATAACGCTTTATGACTGGATTATGAGGGCAAGCGCAAAAGGTGTATTGATGATGCCGGAAGATTCTTTGCCTGATGGTGTGAGCATTGACGATATTGCAGAGAGCTGGACGGAGTTCAATGGTGTCATTGTATACAGACCAAGCAAAAGTGGCAAGGTACCGGAACAGGTAGCCAACAACTCCACGAACATAGGTATTGCCGAACTACTGAATATGCAATTGAAATTCTTTGAGGATATTTCGGGGGTAACTGGTGCATTGCAGGGAAAGCCGGGATATTCGGGGGAAAGTGCATCACATTACAATCAACAGACAGAGAATGCTACAAAATCATTACTCGATTTGCTTGAGTGTTTTAGTTGCTTTGTTGTGGACGGGGCATACAAAGATGTGAAGAACATGCAGCAGTTTTATGATACGAAACGTGTGTTCAATATTGCTGGTAGGAGTGGTGCGCAAATTGAATATGACCCGAAGAAAATCCGGGATGTAGAATTTGACTTAAGCATTACTGAAAGTACTTCAACACCGGCATACAGGCATCTTGCTAATGATATGCTAATGCAGTTGTACCAGTCTCAAGCGATCAGCGTAGAGCAGTTGCTTGAACATGGAGATTTCCCGTTTGCCGATGAACTGTTACAGAGTATCAAGAGCCAAAAGGAACAACTCGCACAGGGGAGAGTTCCTGACGGGCTTTCACCTCAATTGCTCCAACAAGCGCAACAAAATGCAAATATGGAAGCTGTAAATCAGTTGCATGGGGCAATGCAAGGCTAAATTCTAAACGGCGAATAGAACCCCGCTCTATTCGCCGTAGAAAATTACTCTTTAGACAATTGGTCGCATTCTATCCACGTTTCTAATGTATCATCGAATAGTACTGTACAACCGTAATTATCATCGTCTACTGCTAACACTGTCCCTGAATTTCCATCATCATTACACACAACTCGATCTCCAGCTTTTATTTTTCGGATATTGTCAATAGCTAGAGGGTCATTAGTAAGTGTGACAATGCCGTCTATCCCCTGTTTTGCGTCATATCTACTTCCCATTACTTTTTTCTTTTTTTGAGTGAATCAAGGTAAGTGAAATATTCTTTGCGCTTGAGTTTCACAATTAATTCAGGTAATGCGCCGCTTCCATTTTTATAAGGAGTACAATAGAAACACTCACGCTCCAAATCATTCACGAATGTTGAACGAGATAAATAACCTTTCTGTTTCAGTTTGCGGAAGTTGAATCTATCCATAATGATGAGTTTACCACTCTTTCCATTGGGCATAACGTAATAACGTTCACCTGTTTCCTCATGTGCTTTGTCTGCTTGCACTACCGCTTCATTTAAACGGATTGATGCACGTAATTTTTTGATAATGTTCATTGTTTATTAGTTTATTAAATTAAATGTTTAATTTTATATTGTTGCTGCCGAAACAGCTTTCTTTCTTCTCTTAACAGTAAATCGGCCAACACGAGGTACAATTTTGGGAATATCCATTTCAAAGAAGCAGATATGCAGTCCGATAGCCCTTGTCATTAATAAGTCATCATGCTTACCGGTAATTGCGCCAAAAGCACCGTTCGGCTTTTTCTCATAACACAGATATTCATCCAAACAACGTTCATCACGTTCTGTGTACAGGTTCTCACGAATAACTTTGACTAATGTTGATATAATCATCGGTTTAGTGGAAATGTTGGTATGAAAACCGTATTTTGTAGGTAATCCCTCGCGTACATCTTCTTCTGACTGTTTGCGTGCATACAGGTTGGGATATATATCCTTTATTTGGTTAAGAATAAATCCGGATTGGTCACCATCCACTTGCCGCTCCTTATCATGAGTTTCCAACGTGTTGCTCTCTATTACCAAGAGCGAGTTGTCATAAAACGCTGCTATTTGTGCCGCTTTCCACGCAAGCTGGTCGATGTCGCAATGCCCATACCATTGGGCAACCACGACAGGCCTGTCGCCGTCAATCATGAATAAACGATCGAACACGACAATGACAGAGAAGTCGGCTTTATTGGAACGGCCTCCCACATCGACAACAGTGAGGTAGCGGTCTGTGACAACTTCCTTTTCATCTATTTCAGGAAGTTCCCAAATATGTAACAACCCCTGTTTGTCTTCCACAAAACGCAAGTTCTGCAAAGCGTTCTTGCCTTCGTCTGTATCGGCGTAGACTTCGCCGACATATTTGGGCTTCTTGCAGGTCTTGCGCATTGCGTCCACCTTGTATTTGTCAAACACACGCGCTCCTGAATGAACAAAGGCTTCAATATCGTCGGACGGAAATTCGGCAGCCATTTGTCCATGATCATTATACTTCCTACGTTCGGCTATATACCAGTTGATAGCTTCGAGCGTAGCCCCTTTCTCCCATAACCACCAAAGATACTTACCGCATTCTTCACGTTCGGAACTAGTATTTTCATTGTTACGGTTTTTATAGAGCCATTCTGCAAAACCTTGTTTTTCTTTATCCGAATTGAAAGCCAGCGTGTATTGTTCTATGTCGAACCATGATACGAACATGGCTTCGAACTGGGAATCCCCTTTCTTTGCTGCGGTATATTCCCTGTGAAAGAAATTTCCTGTACCATTCGCTGTACTCTCATAGACAATCATAGTGTATGGTTTTAGGAGAATACCCGAACAGGCCGACCGCACAATATCTTCTGGTTTCTTACCTTCCGTTGCTTTCCATATACCTACTTCTGAAAGATGTACAAGGTTATAATCTCCACCTCGGCAACTATCCGGGCGTTCTGCTGTACCAATTTTAATTTTACAGTTTCGTTGAGGAACACGGTATATGCTACCCGACTTACCCACTCCTACAAGTTTCGGCTCATTCTCATTGTAAAGCTCATCAATCTTGTGAAGCATTTCGACTGGATATTTTTTAATCATCCTGTCGAACATATCTTTGATTTCATCGGAGCCTGCACCTTGATGTGCTATAATGAGTGAGTTTAGTCCTATTTTGTGAAGGAGTTGCAACCATGCCATATAAAGCTGTGAAGTGGTAGAGCCGCCCCATTGCCGCGCCTTTAGTAGAATAATACGTATTGGTTTTCCTGCAATACGTAATTTCTCAAGCCGTTCTACAAAGCGACGTTGCGGTCTTGTAAGACGGAACAATACATCTTCTCCACCACCTTTATTCTTGATATAAACGAATGTAGCTGCCCAAAATGGAAAGTCCTCACGGCTACGTATGCGTACAAATTGCTCTATAACTTTCAGCCGATCATCCGGATTGTCTTCTACCCCCATATAATCCGTAAGGAATCTGGTAATAGAACCTGCTTCCGCAAGTTGACGTACAAGCGGTATTTTCATTACACGCTTTGGTAGCCATTGATTGCGTATAGGAAAATCACTAATGGTACATTTGACACGTTCCCCTACAGAACCTTCGCCGGTAATAGGATTAAATTTTGCATAAATAATTGAATTACGGCGTTCATTCTCTATTAGTATATTGGTAATGGCTTTTATGTTTATATTACCTTTAATCATGTGACTTTTTTATTATCGGCTTGTTAAGCAGAGCCACAAGGAAACCTAACATATAACACCATAGGTGTAATATTGCATTGGTGTGTGGAAATAAGAAACCTGCAGTAAGATAGAATATCATCCACAACTGGTAATATTGTTTGCGTAATACTTCAAACGAGATTGAGCCCAATAAAACATATACTATTCCCGATAATCCTACTGTTGGTGATGTCATTTCACCAATAAAACATTCAATAGTGTCAACTGGAATCGTAACAGCAATTATGTAAGCTAGTACTAACCGCCATATTCCAATGTCATAAATAAAAACCATTGAAAGCAAACACCATGAATTAAGGGAAGCATGCAGAATGTTTGCGTGAAAAAATGGGTACAATACACGTCCGGCAATATCACTTCCTGCGTAAATGCCTACAGTTTGCCAGTCCCATACTTTGAAAAATGACAAACCTACAACAATAGTAGAAATTATAAGAGCCGTAATCTTTTCCATTTTTCTTGTATCCATTGTTTTCTTGCTTTACATACCATTACTTTTGCACTGCCTGGCGTAAGGTAGAATTTAGGAGCAGGTTGTGCAATAACTTTGGCGCACAGTTCGGAAATAGTTAATTCAGGATATTCTTCTTGAAGCTTAAATACCCGATTATAAATTTCTTCATACATCTCTTTTTTCAATGGGCACATTGTGCTCAAATCTGTTTTACCTCTCATCATTGCAGAAATAATCAATGCAGCACGTATATCACTAACCCAAAAGCGGCGAGAGGGCATATTGACTATTATTTTGTATACCTCGGACATACGGATATAGTCGCATGATGAAATGTATTCATCGTATGCTCTCATTAAATCGTCCATACGTTCCTTTGAGTATTCCATTATAGCGCCTTTATGCTTCATTTTTCTATTTATCTATGTTCCAAAGTTATAGATTGGAGCGTAAAAAGATAAACGTGGAATCCTTCTTTCCCTCGCTATTTTTGCTTTGTAGATAAAGACTAAAATTTATTTTTCTCACATTATACCTAATAATATGGAAGTTAAGAGCAATCGCGAGCGATACACAGATCGATTGAAAGCAAAGTATCCCGATAAAGAGTTTGCCGACGACGAGGCATTATTCGCTCAAATTAACGACGAATACGACGGTTTGGACAAAGAATTGTCTGGCTATAAAGAACGGGAAAAAGCACTTTCCGATCTTTTTGCGAGTAATCCACGTAGTGCAGCATTTCTCACTGATTGGCGTAAAGGGGAGGACCCAATCATCGGTATGATACGCAAATTTGGTGATGATTTTAAAGCTGCACTTGAAGACCCAGAGAAGCAAGAAGCTCTTGCTGCTGCCAACAAAGAGTATGCGGAACGAATAACCAAAGAGAAGGAGTTTGAAGAACAGTATCAGCAGAACATTAATGCGACTCTTTCTACTCTTGAACAAATGCAGCAGGAGGAAGGTATTTCTGATGATGAAATAGATCAAGCAATGGAGTTTCTGATTGGAATTATGAAGGACGGACTTCTTGGTAAATTCACTCGTGATAGTATTCAAATGGCTATCAAGGCTATCAAACATGATAGCGATGTAGAAACAGCCAGTCATGAGGGAGAAGTGAAAGGACGTAATAGTAAGATTGAGGAAAAACTACGCAAAGGGAGCAAGAGTGACGGTACTGCTAATCTTGCAGGAAAGAATGGAGGTGGTAATGCAGGCTCACGACAAATGCCAGATCTTGGTGCAATAAGTCGATATGATGGTGCACAAAATATTTGGGAACGTGGAGGCGAAAAACGTAGGTCAATAAACAAATAAAGATACACAATTCATTTATTAACAATTAAAATTTCAAGCAATGAAGAAAGTAATGAATTTCTTTTGTCGCATTACGCTAATGATATTAGCGTTTGTGACGAGTGCATCAAGCGGTGTCATGATGGCTGACGCATCAAACCTGCCAGATGCAGGTAAAATGACAGCTGGTGCAGACGGTACGGGTGGAACAGATGGTATTGCCACAGAAACCGCTGGTCGTGAAAATGGAGACCCGAATTTTTACTTAAGCGATGTAGATAAGCGCATTGTGAAAATTCGTCCGATGGCGACACCTATTGACCAAATTAGTCGTTATGCGAAATCAAGTAGTACTAATTCTTTTGAGGTGAAGTACTATAGTGTGGGTACACGCGAAATAAAGTGTAGTACTAATAAAAAATTGGAAGCAATGACAAGTGGTGCAAGTGTTTCCTTGCCAGTGAGTGATTCGAATATGTTCACATTGGATGACACTATCCGTGTGGTAGGTGTAAGTGCTATTACTAAACCGGACGGGACTGCATATTCAGAAAGTGACAGCAATGTTCCTGACCTTGTGCTTTGTGTGTGCGGAAAAGATAGTTCAACCAATTTGCCGACAGTCTATGCAGTAAATGGGAAAATGGATGATTCAAGCAAGCAACCCATTCTTTTACCGGAAATTCCGCAAGGAACGACTCTTGTCCGTATGGGAAAGGCTTGTGGTGAACTGGATGTGCAGACCGGGCGTTTCAACAATATTCCTATGCCGGAAACACAGTACTGTCAGAACTTCATGATACAGGTAGAACAGTCTACCTTTGACAAGATTGCTGCCAAAGAAGTGAATTGGAACTTTTCCGATATTGAAGAAGATGGTGTATATGATATGCGCCTTGCCATGGAGAATACGTACTTGTTTGGCGTTAAACAGGTTATCAAACATGTTGCCAAGGATGGTATGAATACTTGGTTTACAGGGGGTATCTGGTGGATGGCAGGAAAAGACATCGAGGTTGGTGAATGGAACAGCGAAAAGAACTGTGCCGAGATTACTGATGATAATCTCGTAGATATTACCAAAGACCTTTTTGTCGGTACTGGTATCGGTAATAAGCGTAAAATTTTATTCTGCGGAAGTGATATGCTTTCGGCATTTTCCAAGATTAAGAGTGAGAAATTTCGTTTGAAAGATACTGTTGAGGTTTGGAACTTGAAATTTAAATCTTGGGACACTGATTTCGGAGAAGTTCTTACCATTCATCATGAATTGTTTGATGTGAATGGTATGAGTGATTGCGGTTTTGCTATGGATCCAGAATATCTTTCCAAAAAAACTCATGTGTCTTGGGCACGTAACGTACTTGACTTGCAAAAGGCCGGTATCCGCCGTACTGATGCGGTAGTTATTCAAGAGGTAAGCTGCTTGTATCTGCGCTATGCAAAGGCACATGCACGTATGAAACTTGCAAAGGCACCTACAACGGTAGAAGAAGGTGGTGCAGAAGCTGCTTAATTATAAATAAATCAAATTATTAATCGGGGGATGGGATAAAAGTCCTATCCCTTTTTTTAATTCATTCAACAATATGATTATTAAGACTTACAAAGCGAATACCAATATTAGTATTAATGTTGTGCTTCCCAGTAAAAAGAATTTGCATATAACGTTTACTCCCTTATCAGATGGTAGTAGCGTATTTACTACTGATAATGAAGTGATACAAAAGTCAATAGAGAAACACTATAAATTTGGAAAGCTGTTCAAGCTCCATGCTTCACAAGGACAAAGTGCGGAAAAAGAGGTAACTGATAAATTAAAGAGCACTTCTTTAAGAAAGAAGAAAGAAACTCCGGCTGCTGAGAATGTAGATAAAACAGAATTGGATAACAACGAGAACGTTGGGCAAAGCGGAGAGACGAAAGATAATGATGAGACGGGAAATGATGAAACTATCTGCAAGGTCAAAGTGAGTGATATTGCAGCTGCTAAGGATTATCTTGCTGACAAATTCGGTATCAGTCGTACTTCTATGCGTTCTACTAAAGCCATTCTGGAACAAGCTGCAGTTCATGGAATAGAGTTCGAAGGATTGTAATAATAAAGTAATAGCGTATGACGGTATATCATCTTGACGAGATAGCTGGAGATGTTCGTATAGCACTTGACCAAAACACAACGAGTGATGTATTGAAAGAAATTGGTGATGTAGACACGCTTGCATTAAACGACATCATTAAATCAAAGATTATTGAGGCTGTAAAACGTGTGCACAGTTCTGCACCTCCTTATCTACTCGATGGAGGACATAACTTCGGAGATGAGGTGTATTGGCAGAAATGTGAAAGTGGCTGGGTGTTATTGCCGGAGGATTTTATGCGTTTTGTTGTTTTCCAGATGAGCGATTGGGAGCGTGCAGTATTCTACCCTATAAATGTCGACGATCCTGAATACGAGAAGCAATCTTCCCGGTTCAAAGGAATACGTGGCACTACACAACGTCCTGTATGTGCTATTTCTATACGACCAGAGGGGAGAGTATTAGAGTTTTATTCTTGTAAAAGTCAGGATGCAACGGTTAGTCGTGCGGTTTATCTTCCTTATCCCAAGATAGACAAATACGGTGCGATAGAGATTTGTCAGCGATGTTATGACGCGGTGGTGTATACTATTGCCGCATTAGTATTAACAACGTTCGGTGATGTGGAGAAAAGCTCTGCATTGAACGAATTAGCTAAATCAGTATTAATATGAGTTCGATAAAATCAACACAGATAGACGGTGATGTTTCCGTCAGTCGTAATGCGGCAGTAGGTGGAGATGTTACCGTCCAAGGTAAAACCCATTTAAAAGGAAACGTAAAAATAGAGGGGTGGATTGAAGCAAAAAACATCAAGGCAGCTAACAAAGGACTCTTTACTACCATTGAGAAATTGAAAGCGGCTTACCCGTTCCCGCATGACGGTTGGTGGGCACTTGTTGGGCTTTCTTTACCTGCTCCTATATACGTGGGTGATGGAGGTGAGTGGGTTGCAACCGGACAGACAGGTGGTAATCCATCCATAGACAGTGGTAAATTTAACGAAGCTGTTGAAAAACTACAAGAAGACATTACTAAATTGCAAGATGATGTATCGGATATCGAGGATAAAAATAGCTCGCAAGATACTAGTCTTACTACACTTGGGAATAGTGTCAATTCTTTGCAGGAACAGGTAAACACAACCAAAGACACCGCCAACAAAGCAAGTGCCAAAGCGAATGAGGTAGGAAACCAATTGAATGACTTTAAGGGGACGAAAGGAGAAAATGGTGGTATTGCACCTCTTAATGAGTATGGTAAAGTACCTAGCCGCTATTTACCGGCTTCTATGGATGATGTGAAAGATTTCGACGGTTTCGTGGAAAAAGTGGTTGTTCAACCATCGTCTATCGGGAAAAGTTCAACGGATGATGGATGTAAGATTTACTACCACAAGGACACCGATTCGCTTGTTCTTTTCTATGACGGTGTATATTACAACAACTGGCTGGATTCCGAATTGTTTGGAAATGAAACTATTGACGGGATAACTCCTGTTTCGGATAAGGTGTATTCTGACACAATTAAAAACAAGACTTATCGTTGGAGCGGTTCAGCACTTGTTATCATTGGTTCAGACCTCGCCCTTGGCTATACAAGTTCGACCGCATTTCCGGGCGATGAGGGTGCGGATTTGAAGCAGAAAATGATACAAGCCAATGAAGATATTACGGAAAACAAGAACGTATTGTTGTCCCATTACAAACAGATAGTAGCACGAAGCGTAGTAAATGTGAACCAACTCTTTGGGCTTACTAATCGTAAGATAACATTCTCGGTGGCTCTTGATAGATGTGCGACATCCGAATATGCTGAATCTTTGCAAATACCAGGTGTTGTGCTTACCTTTCAGACTGAAGCAGGTTGGCAGTCCAAACAATGGGTTATCACTGATGATTGGAATAAGGAAAGCAACTGGACGGACTTCGGAGCTTCCAACGGAGAAAGCGTTGGCAACACAATCAATGTAAACGTCCTGTGCAAAGATGTGGAATATACGTTATCCACCGCCATAAAAGCCATTATTGACCTTCAGCAAGAGAGCGGAGTGGCATACATTAAGAGCGGTATTGTAGTGACATTCAAGACTGCAGAGAGCGACACCAACGGTGCACCTGTATGGCTTGCCTATCAATTTACACGAGAAGTAAGCGATGTAAACCCGGATGATTTGAAGCCGTGGGTAGCTTTTGGAAACGGAGGTGGCAAGGTGGAAACATCGGACACCCCAGCAGAGGGAGGAAAAGATGCACTTTCAACAGGCGGTGCTTACGCGATGCAGGAAAAAGCAATCGCTGGTTTTGACGAGGAAAGCGATGAGGATTATATCTACTACAAAGCTGTGAATCTGAATGGTGGACAAATAGAAGATGTGATACTGAAAATACCTAAGAATGGAGGTGGAGGCGGTTCCAGCGAGGACAGTACCCTATCCATTTATTTTGAGGATGTCGCTCCCATTGTAGCGTTTGGTTCTGACATAAAAATTAATGTGGCCCTACGTAGTGTGAGTTATCCGGGAGGTGTAGAAACACTTGGCGTTATCCGTAATGTGAGCATAATTGATGCAAGTACGGGACTAACCCTATTTAGCGAGGACATGAATATCGTAGGTTCTGCAAGTGCCACAGACTACAAGTTTGAACTTGACTTTACTGGCTATTTCAGCGGAGCGGCGAGCAAAAGTTTCTTTGTGCAAGCCACAGATGCTGACGGAAATACTAAGAAGAAAGCCATTACAGTAGTGGCCGTGGACATCACTGTGGAGCAGCCTATGGCATTGAACTACACAAGTGACACTGTTCTTACCGTAGGTGGATCCGCCAAGAACATCGGACAGTTTTATAAATTTCCCAATAACACATCATCCATACTTGCGACCGTGGAAATGTACTACAACGGAGAATGGAAGAAACTCGGTGAAGCAATGGTAAGCGACAGTTATACCAAGAGTATATCCGTGAATCCGAACGATGTGTTTGGTGGTGGTGAACGACTTTCGCATGGTGCATATCCTGTGCGTATCTTCGGTACGGAAAGCAAGTCGGGGGTAAAAGGCAATACCATCTATTCAGCCCTTATGTGCATAGACGAGAATAATAGCACACCTATTGTCGCCCTCCGTTTCAATGACAAGAACAATGGTACATTGCGTCTGTATGACAATCTGACCGTAGAAGTAGCTGCCTATACACCTGGCAAGACAGAAACGCATATTGATGTTTTCTATGATGAAGAAAAGGTTACTTCTGTTGATGCCATGATTGCTGAAACGATTACCGTGAACAAGCAGATAAGCGGCTATAAGGCGGACGGAAGCCAAAGTATTACTGTACACGCTGAAAGTGGAAGTGTCAGCACCAATGAAATAGAAGTGACGGTTAAAGGAAGTGCTATTGACATTGCCATCAAGGACGGTGCTTTGTTTGGGTATGACTTCTCCACACGAAGCAACAGTGAAAGTGACCACACCATTATCAACAATGGGGTAAAGATGGAAATCAAAGGTGCGAACTGGTCAAGCAACGGATTTATAGACTATCTGAACGAACGCTCTTTGCGCATTGCTGAGAATGTGACAGCCGAGATATTGGATTACCGTCCTTTCGGAAATCCGTCCGTAGAAAGTGCTAGTGGTTGTGCTTTCCAATTCGCTTTTGCGACCAAGAACATTAAGGAAGCCAGCTCAAAACTCATAGAGTGTTACGATGCCGACAGCGGTGCCGGATTCTATGTATGCGGAAACAAGGTTGCTATTTTCTGCAAAACAGGTCAGCCGGCATTGGTAGAACGCTCTTTTAAGAACGGAGAAAAGCACACTATGGCTATCGTTGTAGAGCCTTCAATTATCTTTGTAACCCGTGGTGGCAGCAACTATTCATGCATGAAGCTGTATTTGGATGGCGAAGAGGTGGGCTGTATAGGATATATCAGTAACAGCGGAGCTATTCTCAACTCAAAGACTGTCACTTTTGACGGAACAGAGGGAGACCTATACCTTTATTACATCCTTGCTTACAACAGTTACTACGAGTGGGCACAGGCATTTAGAAATTACTTGTGCAAACTGACCGACACAACGGCGATGATTGATGAATATGAGAGGGAGAATTTGCTTGATACGCAAAACCGTCCGACTCTTGAATCTCTTGCCGCCAAAGGTATCCCTTACTATGTAGTTGTGAATGATCAGCAGACTTTTGACACCTTTGACGGAGATATTGACACGAGCAAGAAGTTTAAATGCACACTATTCTACTATGATCCCAAACGACCTTGGCGCAGCTTCAAGGCTATCAATGTGCAATGGCGCAGACAGGGAACGACATCGGCAAAGCGCCCTATCAAGAATGACCGTTTCTATCTTCAGAAGAATGACGGTTGGGAAGTTTCTCCTATCTATCCGGAATATACCAACGAAGATGCAAAGGTTTCGTATGACCTGATGAAATTAGGCTATGTACGTGTAGGCGAGAATTCTATACCTGTGAAAATCATCACGGTAAAGGTGGACTACTCCGATAGTAGCAATGCCAATGATTGCGGAGTTTGTAACCTTATGAATGCTACATATCGTGCCCTTGGCAACAACTATCTGACTCCGGCACAACGTGCCTTTGACGGAACATGGGTAAAAGGAGACATATCATTGAGCGGATTGACGATGAACCATTCGACTGCCAACCACCCGATTGCCGCATTCCGTTCGACTATGGAAAGTCTTACCGATGCTTGGTTCCATGCCAAAGGTAATTGGAAAGAGGATAAAGGCGAGCAGGTGGCACTCGGTTTCAAAGACACACCCGGCTACAACAAAGGGTGTTTGAACTATGGCGACTTCATCGAATACTTCGGCAGAAGAGACGAAACCCTTGATGAAATCGAATCACGCTTCAAGAGCGATAGTACCACAGACAAAAGTAAACTCTATATGCTCTCTCTTTATTGTGGCGAGAACTACCGTTTCATGGCTTACGATAGCGGTGCGTGGACGAAGCAGAGCGGCGAGATGAAGCAGGTAGGCGGCAAGTGGCAGATAACAGGTAAGGTGTTGAATCCTGTAAGCGGTTATGAGCTGCTGACTTATGATGCCATGAACTGGTGGCAGGGAGTGGGAAGCATTGATGACATGATGGAACCGACCACGGCAGAATCATCGTGGGTAACAAAACTGAAACTCGGACAACCGACCTATCCGATGTGGACACGCTACTTCGAGTGTATGATAGACGATGACCAACTGCAAATAGACTTGGCTATGGGACGCAAAGTGCCTTACGACTTGTTTAACGTGTTGGTATTCTGTGACAGTTGCGACTATGCCAAGGAGGAACTTAAAGACACTTGGAAGGAGATTTGGAAAGCGAAGATGTGGAAGTACATAAATCCGTACAGCCTTGTGTCGTACTATCTCTTTACGGACTACCTTGCCGCCGTTGACCAACAGGCGAAGAATATGCAACCTATGTGGTTCTTGGAGGACGGTTGCAGCGTGAAAGACGGAGTATATAGTGGAGCAAACGGTATGGAAGCCAGAAGAATGTACTGCAACAAGGTGTATGATTGTGATACCTGTAACGGCAAGGACAATGACGGTGGTCAGACCATTGATCCAGAGGTTGACCCTGGCGACTTGACGAGTAGCGCGTACGCAGGACGAGGCAGCGTGTTGTGGAACGACATACGCGGACAGCAGACTATGGAGGTGGATCAAAACGGTAACACCATTACGCTTTCGGCTATCGCTGACACCATGCGTTCACTTCCGGACACGCTCGGCATTGGTTCGGGGCCATTCTCTCCGAAAGGTGCGCTCCATTACTTCGTTACGGAAATATTGAAGAAGTGGCCAAAAGTGGTGTCAAGTTACGACGGAGAGCGTAAGTATATCAAATACACCGGATACAGCGATATTTATTTTTATGCTTTGCAGGGATTGGGACTTACTTCTCTACCGGCGTTCATCGAACAACGTTGGAGAATCCGCGACGGCTACTACCGTTGTGGCGACTTCAAAGCAGAGAGCGGTTATATAGGTGGTCGTATCGGTGCGAAAGAGGGGGCGGTTATCCGTTTTAAGGCTGCAAAGACAGGCTACTTCGGAATTGGTAACGACAGTGGAAACATCACGCAGGGCATCTATCTGAAAGCTGGAGAAGAGGGTGTGTTCAGTAATTTCCAACATGGCGAGAACATCATGCTCTACATCTATCAAGCCGACCGTATGAGTATGATTGACTTGAGTGAAATCAGCATTGACCCTCAATTCGGTAATACATTGTCGAAGATGGTGTTGTTGCAGGAACTTTTCCTTGGTAGCAACACGCACGGAGATTGGACGATGTCGCCTGGTAACACTGGCTATATGACCAATCTTGATTTGGGCGATATGCCGTTCTTGCGGGTATTCGATGTGCGGTATACGGAACTATTGAGCGTTAACGCATCGAAGTGTCCACGTTTGGAGAAAGTATATGCGGACGGCACAGGGTTATCGACCATAGACCTTGCAGAAACTGCTCCCATTAGTACATTGACGCTGCCCGATACGATGACGGAACTTGTATTGAACAATCTGCCAAACCTGACCTATCCCGGAGGACTTACGCTAGGAGGTGTAGGCAAGGTAGCAAAGATATTTGTAAATGAATGTCCGTATGTGGATGCTATGACACTTTTAGAGCAGATAATTAATGCGAGTGCGATCAGAACTGTACGTATTCCTAATGTAAATGCAACTGCTAGTGTTGATTTGTTACGTTCTATAAAGGATAGTGGAGCAATTGGGCTTGATGCAAACGGGAACGCATACGATGAGAGTGGACAGTGTAGTGGTATTACAGGACGTTGGATATTGAGTGAACTTGTAGAAGAGAGTGAAGTAAATGTCCTTACTGCATATTTTCCACAGTTAGAGCTCCATAATTCGCAATTTTCTATTGTGAAAATCAATGATGTTGTGGATAACGATTCATGTGAGAAGTACAGCAATCCTGAAAACAAGACAGGTGAAGACTACGGTAACACATATATTCCTAGTGGACATACTCTTGCTATAAAGAAAGGTTGCCACGCTTTTAAATGCTCGTTCAACACGAAGAAGAATCAAATGGAAGGTGTACAGTTGAGTGATACAGACTTTAACTATCTGAAAGATGGTAGTAGCTTTGATGTTGCAGATACGGCAGGGGAGGGTTTTGATATATTTTGGCATGCTCCTCACTATTGGTATAAAGGCGTAAATGATTATAAGAACCAAGTGAAGTATTTTATTACTTCTGTTACGGAAAACGAGCCTATTTCAACTGCATTACACAGCAAGAAGGCTAAACTTTCTGAACTTCTGTACAAGGAGAACACTGGAGTGTATGCGAATGATGCTGTTATTGGTGAGGTTATGAGTGAGGATGTTATATCTACAGCTTCTAATACTAACAGCTATAAGATGGACGTAAAAGGTATGAAGCAGGTGAAATGGCCGGGATTGAATCATGCGCGACTAGGTGGTGTATTCACTGATGAAAGTAATTGTGTACTTGGTATATTCATTATGTCCGTAAGTCATACGTATTTTGACTTTTCTATAGGTGAGTGTGTATTCTGCGATGTACCTAGCGGTGCAAAATGGTTCTATTTTACTTCTTTTCGCGACATTGGTGATGTTGAGTGTCTTTCTGTGGATAGTGCCAGCATTGAGGCTCTTGAGCCGGAATGGACTGAACATACAGTAGGTGATAATGACAGTCTTGTAGGTGTTTATCCTATTACTATTGACGGTTTGAAGATGCCACGAAGTCTTTCTGGTGAGGTACGCTCAAAGAAAGGTAATGGTACGTCCACTACGTCAGGTGAATGGAAATACGATAGTAGTGGTAATCCTATTGAGATGCCGATTGCTACCCTAAACTACACAGCAAAGGATTTCCAAAATATTTCCCGTTTGAGAGGTGTCGGTTACCAATTACAGGATTATGAACAACACAAAGAGATTAGTAATCTTTGGTGGGCATTAAACGGAACAACCAACGAACAATCTGTAGTCGGTAATGGAGGACATGACGCTATTTTAAATAAGCTGGATTCCATTGGTATGGCAGATAGTAGTAATGCTGGCAATTCTCTTAATTCTATACTTGGTTTGAAGCATTATGTAGGCTGTGATTCAGAGTGGATGGATTATATTGCATTTAATATCCCAAGTTATGAAACATTCTACAAAGCAAGATGTATTGATACTGATAGTTCGTATCCTTCGGATTATATAGCCCATATTTATGATCCTGTGAAAAAGACTGAACGTACAGTGAAATCAGTTGAATCTTCCAATGCAAATTGTGTGGTACGCTTGGTACATGGAGCAAAATGCGATATTTTGCCAAGCAGGGTTCATAATGCAGATACGAGTAAGTATGTTACTCATTATGCGGCTGGTTATTGGATCAATAGTAGCAAAGGCCGTTGTGTTTTGCGGTCTGGCGGCAACTCGAATGCGAGCAGCGGTCTCGCTTTTGCGGGCGCGAGCAATGCATCTTCGAGCTCGTACACGCTCTACGGGGCGCGGCTGGCCTTCCGCGGAAAATTCGTAATAATTGAATAGAGCGAAACTCGTTCTTGCGAAAAAAGCGTCAGAGGGAGAGTCGACCAACGGGAGACTGCTCCCTCTCTCTTTTTCTAATGTAGGTTGGGCAATATATTATAGAGCAGCATGAATATTTGTGCCTTAAAATGTTCTATATATGGAACGTTTTTTGTATCTTTGCAATGCAATAACAAAGTATGGAATTGAAAGCAAGATTCAAAGTGATAATGTCAAGCGAGGCAGATGCCTTTCTTGATACTTTGCGCCAAGACATTAAAGACAAGATTGTTTATAATGTAGATAAGGTTGCCAATGGATATATGGATAAAGACCTTTTTAAAAAATTGGATGGTACGGATATTTGGGAGTTCCGCACTCTTTATAAAGGTATTCAATATCGTTTGTTGGCTTTTTGGGATACTGATGCGGAAACATTGGTTATTGCTACGCACGGATTCGTCAAAAAGACACAAAAGACCCCAAGTAAAGAGATTAACAAAGCGGAAGCTATTAGAAAATTGTATTTCAACTCAAAAAAATAGTGATATGGAAACGATTAAATTTTATACCCTTGATGAAGTTAAGGATAAGCACATTGGGAAAGTCGGTACACCACATAGGGATAAATATGAGGCTGAATTGCAGTCGTTCCTTATCGGTGAGGCTATTAAGAAAGCTCGGAAATCCCAAAATATGACACAGGAGGAACTAGCCCAGAAGATTGGTGTTCAGCGTGCACAGGTGTCGAAAATAGAAAGTGGTAGGAATCTGACACTTTCGACTGTTGCGCGTGTATTCAGAGCAATGGGGATGGAGGCCTCTTTAAGTATTGCTGGTTTTGGAAGTATAACTCTTTAAAACATAGAAGGTGGACAATCCCACGCGCCGTTGTGTTTTGCGGTCTGGCAACAACTCGAATGCGAACAGCGGTCTCGCTTATGCGAACGCGAACAATGCATCTTCGAACTCGAACACGAACTACGGGGCGCGGCTGAAATTCTGTTGGTTAAACTAATCGGAGACTCTATATAAGGTACGAGATTACCACCGATATTCTCCGAGGGATTAGAACCTCGGCAACAGCATAATAATATAATATATATATTTTATGGAAAGCCGGAACATAACATTAACCATATGTGGGGAGTGGCTTGACTTCTCCCCACGAGACCGGAAGGCGGTCTGTAAAATTGATGATTTATTTAAACTGACCGGAAATATACCTCTGGTCAGTTATCCGTTATATAATCTTATACCGGAAATTATATCAGACGAAAATTTGGAACGCTCATTTAAGCGTGTCATGGCGAATCTACGAAATGCAGATGCTCGAAATGGGAACAGGTCTATGCCGAAAACTATCATAGACGGTATCGAATGTTCTCCAAGAATGATTCGTTATGTGACAAATAAAGGAAAAATATTTGAAACGTTGAAAAACCAAATTGGTAATGGTACATTCCGTATCAAGAACCTTAAATCATTTCTTACTGAAGACGGCCCGAAAGTAAGAACAGTACAAGCTCCTTCGGTCATAGAACGCATTGGGAGTAATGCTATTATGGAACCTTTGGAGAATCGACTTTCTTCTTTATTGATAGAAACTACCGCTGCTTCCATACAAGGACGTGGCCCGCATGGGTTGTTTCATCAGATACAAGCTGCAATAGCAGAAAATCCTAATCTCAAATATTACTATCAAAGCGACTACAAAGGATATTATGACAGTATTAATCACGAAACTTTAATTTCTATTATTAAAAGATATGTAGGCGATCCTCTTCTTTTGCCCATTCTTGAAAATTTTGTGAAGGCACTCTATCCTGATGGAGAATGTGGTATCAGTAAGGGATTGCGATCATCTCAATTCCTCGGTAATCTTTATCACAATGATATTGACCACCGGATGATTGATGTGCATGGAGCAAGATATTACTTTCGATTCTGCGATGACATTTTTATTCTTGGAGAAAGTAAACGCGAGTTATGGAGGTTACGTGACTGCTTGCACATCGAAGCAGATAAGATGGGGCTTACGATAAAATCAAGTGAGAGAGTTGCCCCTATATCTGCTGGTATGGATGCTCTTGGGTATGTAAATTATGGTAGCCATACTCTGTTAAGGAAACGGATAAAAGTAAATGCTGCTAGAAAACTGTCTAAATTGAAATCCCGAAAGCGTAGACAACAAATAATTGGATCATTTAAGGGTATGGCTTGCCATGCCGATTGCAAGCATCTATTTTATATACTTACAAAAAAGAATATGAAGAAATTTTCAGAAATGGGTGTAACATACACCCCAGCTGACGGAAAGAAACGCTTTCCAGGTAAAGTAACACGATTGAGTGATATAGTAAACATTCCTATTGAAATACATGATTTTGAAACTGGTATAGACACCAAGGAAGGTGAGAACAGATATTTGGTATCATTTCGTAATCCTGCTAAACAAGAATGGGGAAAGTTCTTTACGGCTTCAGCGGAAATGAAGGGAATTTTAGATCAAGTCAGTGACATTGAGGATGGTTTTCCGTTTGAGACAATAATTAAAGGTGAAGTTTTTGACGGAGGTAAACGAAAATATAATTTCACCTAACAGGTAAAAGATAACATACGAATCCGCATCTCATCTGCTACTTTTGTTGAAAATCAAAATTCATAAAGATGGAAAAGATTTACGGCACAAAGCAGCGGCAGGATGGGCTTATACATACAGGCCGAACCAAATGGATATTATTTTATGGCTTTGGAAAGGATGATGAGGCAAGTGAAAGAGGTTGGGAGTACCGACATACATTTGACCACAGTCCAACACTTTCCGAGGTTAAGGAACTTATTATCTCTACTATAAATACTGCCACGCAGAAGAAGATCGTGAACGGCTTTATATGGAATGAAAAGCCGATATACCTATCTGCTGAAAATCAATTGAATTTTGCTGCTATAGAACGTAACAAAAATATTCCATATCCACTTACCCTAAAAATCAATGAACAGGAAGATGGCACTCCCATCTACTACACCTTCGAGAATGTAGATGAATTTATCTCATTCTCCCAGGCAATGAGCTTGTATGTGATAGAAACTGTTCAAAATGGTTGGAAAGAAAAAGACAGTGTAGATTGGACAGTGTTTAATATAAAATAGACAAGAATGAAGAAAAAATTGATTGAATGGCTTGCACAGAGCAACAGGTGGAAACATCTTGTTGGGGGATTTGGTATCGGTATTTGTGCGTTTGATTGGTTTTCTGCAACCTATGCAGGTGTACTTACTGCAGGTGCTTTGGAGTATAAAGACAAGGCATATGGTGGCAATTGGGACTGGATAGATTTCGGCTTAACAGTGGCCGGAACGTGTGTAGGACAATTAGTGAGAACTATCGTATGACGGAAGTGCAACATGTAACGGAGGTGGCTAAAGGCATTAGTGACTATGGCATGATGGCTGTGAGTGCTGCATTTTTTCTTTTGCTTTCAGCGGCTATGATGATAGCTTTATTCAAATGGTTTAAGAGTATGATAAACCGCCTTCTGGAACAACAGGAGTGTTTGAATCAATTGCTTGATACAGTACAAGACAATGTGAGTCTGCAACGAAACTTAATGGAAAGACTTCAACCTGAAACCTTACTGCGTATCCGGAATTTAACAGGTTTCGCTTTTGACCTTAGTATCGAACAGGTTTGTAGGTTGATAAAGCGGATTCGAATAGAGAATCACATAGCTGACCGAGAAGCAACTGTAAACAAAATACGGAAATCACTTCAAGTAATCCACGATGATCGAAAGAGTCGTTTTGACCCCTTTGTATATCATGGGAAACCTTTGTCAGAATATTGTAATGAGAATTGGGTGGAAGATGTTGTGAGTGTAGTTGAAGGTGAAATTTACAATGAAGATGGTGAAAACAATGCACGTGCTTATACCAATGTGAAACTTGCATACGACAATATAAAGACAGATTTCTATCAACGTTTAAATAGTTAATTATGAAAATATTAATAGATAATGGACACGGGGAAAATACACCGGGCAAACGTTCTCCTGATGGGAAATTACGAGAATACCTTTATACACGCGAGATCGCAGAATCTGTGGAACGAGCTTTGCGTGCGAAAGGATATGATGTAGAGCGTATTGTACATGAGACAATAGACGTGCCATTGGCAGAACGGGCAAGACGTGTGAATGAGATTTGTGCACGGTATGGGGCAACAAATGTATTACTTGTTTCTATTCATTGCAATGCTGCGGGAAACGGCGAATGGATGAGTGCAAGAGGTTGGTCGGCATACACTTCAAAAGGTAAAACAAAATCGGATGAATTGGCCACTATGTTATACGAGGAAGCCGAACAGAATTTTGCCGGACAAAAAATCCGTAGGGATAATTCGGACGGAGATCCAGATTGGGAAGAGAACTTCTACATTTTGGTAAAAACCAAATGTCCGGCTGTTCTTACAGAAAACTTTTTTCAGGATAATAAAGAAGATGTGGCTTTCCTCAACTCAGATGAGGGGAAGCAAGCTATCATTAAAACTCATGTAAATGCAATAATCAAATACGTCACCAAGTATGGGAAAACTTAAGAATATTGCAGTAGTGTTGTTTATGATTGTATTTCTTGCTTCGTTGTTTATGAATGTAGTACATTTTGCAAGTAGGCAACAGAAAACAAGAGATACAACAAGAACAACCTATGTTGATACAATACCATTTTATAAGCCCATTCCTAAAGACAGCTTTATTATTCGATATGTTACTGAACGTCTTCCTACAGTCTCGAAATTGCCAGAAAACGTACAAAAATTGCCGGAAAGCGTATCAGAATTTCCGAAAAGCGTGAAAAATTTCCATGAATCTGTATCAGAGGATAGTGTAGATGTGATTATTCCTATTACCAAAAAGGTATACAAGGATAGTTTATATACGGCATACGTAAGCGGATATAACCCGAAACTTGACAGCTTGGTATTACATTCGCAACATGAAGTGGTAACCATTAACGACTGCTATCCTAGGTCGAGGAAGAAACGTTGGAGTGTTGGTGTTCAAATTGGATATGGAATAGCATTAAGAGGGGTGCCGGAATTTACACCATATATTGGAGTTGGTGTATCATGTAATCTATTCAATTTTTAATTATGACAGATATTGCTTTAACCGTCAATAAAGAAAGTGTATATGAAGAAGTGGCACAGACCACAGCTTATACTGGGGCTAAGATGGACAACGAACTCGCATACAACCGTATTTTCACAACGGATGAGGATAAGAGTATGTTAGAGCGTTTTTGGAATGAAAGCAAAAATACTGCTTGTAATAGCTTGAAAAAAATACTTCTTAACGAAGTCGAAAGAGAGGGGATATATCAGCTTTCGTTGGGGTTATCAAGTTCGTTTGATGAAGCTTTAACAGAAAGTATGGAACGTAGTCTGTTCTCGTTTTTTGTTATGAATATTACGGCAAAGTGGTACACATTTACCAATAAAGAAGAAGCAACCGGATATGCAACGGAAGCGGCTACCTATATGGAGGACGTCATGCGTAAGGCATTTTTTAAAAAACGTCCTATACGTCCTACGTACAATTGAATTATTTTTAATCTTTATTTATTATGGCAGAAAACAAGAAAACATTGACAGTGACCCAACAGGTTAAAGAGCTTGTTTATGATATTCAGAACAAGGCATACTTGACCGGGCAGGCGCGTGAGGCAGAGGGTAAAAAGAATTATGAAGCCGCCTCTAATATGCAAGCGAGTGATGATGAGGAAAACAGCTATCAAATCCGTCGTTCATTGGCAAATGCGTTTTCATCTTTGAAGAGTCTGCTTGGAGAGTATCTTTCAGAAGACAAAAGTACAAGCAACAATCTGATTGCAAAAGAAATTGATGATAATGGTGTACTAGAACTTGCATTCGAGTTGCCGAGTAACTATAACAACTCTTCGGCTGATGCGTTGGGCAATGGTATTCATGCCTACCTTGTAGATATGGCTTTGGGAGATTGGTTTGCCATTACCAACCCGGAAGATGCAGCTTCATACGTACAGCATTCGGCGATAAGTTTAGAGAATGTAAAGCGTGCGCTTTATAAACGTAGCCGACCTGAAAGACCGACTTATTCTTAATGTATTCTCATGGGATATTGTTGTAAGAAACTCCAGCAGACAAAAACAGTAACGCTGACATTCAAACGTTCAGAGTTACTCTATGACGTAGAGAACTACTCCTTTGTGGAAGGTGATATTATGGAAACGGAGAATGAACATGCCCGGCATCAGGTGTTTGACATTGGACAAAGTGGTAATGTGAACCGGGTTACACGTGTACTCAATCTTACCCATGCAGAATGTGTGGAAATGCTATATCCATATACCAAAGAGGAAATCTCGGACGAACAGGAAGCTCTTGATGATATTCTTGTAGCTCCCGAAGAATATCATATTGTACTCACTTTACCGGAAGATTTTTCTTTATCTACGGTGAAGCTACTAAAACATTTGATACACGAGTATCTTATCTGTAAGGTACTTGCAGATTGGATGAGTATAACGAATCCAAGTAGTAAGGCTAATTGGGAGGAGAAGATAATGAGTATCAGAGCTAAGATACAGACATCGCTTATGTCGAGAAAAGGCAAAATAAAACGAAAGTTGAAACCTTTCTGATAAAAGGAAGAGCCGGAGTGCATCACGCATTCCGGCTCTTTTGCTAACAATCTTTCTTAACCTTAATATGAAAAAAACTAATCTATGTAAGTTATCTTGGTTTATTAAGCATACGGGGGGTGAATTGGACGGTAAACCCCAACAAACTTTCAGATTTGTCTAGTTTGCATATTAGTACAAGTCGGAATGCTTTGTATGGTGTGCCATGGAAACCTCGCATATATTTATCAGTACTACTCCATACTGCATGCCAGTTGAATAAATCATTTGATCCATACAGAATTTGTGAGACATGGCTACTCTTGAAATATCCGCGTTGTATGATGGTGTCTATTGTTTTGAACATGTTTGGATCATCTATCTTGAATGAACGGGTAACAGCTAATGCTGTAATGGATTTTACTGTGTCATCGGCTTGTGAACAATTGATAAGTTTATTATCAGAAGTCATGGCGAGTGCCTCGGGATAGGAGTTTAAATTACTTACGATGTTGCTTTGTATCATTCCCCATTGTTTACTTTCCATAGAATACAGGTAAGCATATGTACATGATGGATTGTAAATGATGATACGTTGATGTATGTAATCATAAATCATCCTACATTTTTTAAGGAATTCGCGGAAAGTGAGAAATTGAAAGTCGATTAGATAAAACCCATTGTTGTTGATTAATGTATTCAAGTGGGGTAGGGAGTCGACAGAGAAAGCTAATTCGCTATCAAGGATATCGGAAATACATTGGCTTGTAGAGCCACTGATAAGCATAATCCCACGGTCGGTAGCGAATAGGACGGCATTATCAATTTGAGTAATACTATCTGTATTGACACATACATCGCGTGTGATTGGTTGACGCGCGGAATAAGAGCCTGTAGAAGAAACTTCGAGAGCCCAGATTCCATCAGTAGAGAAGCAATAAAGGGGAAATTGCCCAAATTGACCTTGCGATAAAGCTTTTGCGGCTGAACTGAGTCCAATAATTGTACCTGTTCCAACAGCGCAGACTCCGAGAGCGGGAAATGAAAAAGGATCGTTTACATCCGAAGTGTATATTTTGTTTAAATATGGGATTCCAATCTCTGTGTCAGTGATGAGACTCATATCAGGTTTACTAGAGAAACTTGTGTTGATACTTCCATATACCCCATTAAGTGTTTCATGTTTATGTAATTTGTTGAATGAATAGGATTTCGTTCCATTTTCATCTATGCGCTCAATTAAAAGTTCTGTTGCATTGATGTTAGGATAAAAGAAGTATGAATCAACGATATTCATTGGTATACCGGAAAGAAACTGTACCATAACCTTTCGTTTCTCTGCTTCAATGAAGATGTATGCTTTATAGGAATATGTTTTCTCAACGGCTTTTTTAGTCTCGTCATCATACTCTCCATTAGCATATTGAAAACAAGATTCAAGTGGGAATGTCGGAGGGATAATAGTTACTCCGGTCAGATTTAGACGTGCGTTGTATGGAAATGCATGTTTTGCGACAATTGTTCCCATTAAATTGCTGTCACCCTCCATTACTTCTTTTGCCTCAAGTGAATTGAGAGCACCATTTTCAATAGAAACAATGTTCTCTCCAGATTGTATATTCTTTACGTCAATAGAAGAGATGAGGTAAAAAGGTAATGACGAATCATTGTCTACAAGTGATTTACCTGACATTCCAAAGAATAGTTGGTTAGAATTTATTGATTCACTTGCATTATGATACCGATATATTAATTTACCGTTGATATTCTCATTACTGGAGTTAGCGCAATAACTTAAAGATGCGGACGAACCACCCATTGGTCCCCAATAGGCATATGGGGAGATTGATTTGCACATACTATCCTGATCAACAGTATAGAGTGGGGGAGTGATAAATATATCAATACTCTTAACCAATTCCCCCCATTCGGCTACAGATTCTTTCACTTCATCGAAATTTGTTATCTCGTAATATAATCTAGATGCAACATACGATACAACCATATTGAATTTGGTGTATAGACCATTGTTAACTTCATAACCTGTATAATGTATGAGATAAGGTATGCCATATGATGGGTAGACTTTTACTGGAGATGAAATGTAGTTGAGGGTTCCGTCATACATACGGTAGGCATATCTTATCATGAATGGGTATTGGAATAATCCTGCTGTTTTGGCATCGGCGGTATATTTATTGGTAAATGCCAACACAGTATCTCTTACAGCTTGGCTGGCTTCTATTGAGAGAATAAGTGAATTAAGAATAATAGACGGAGTAAATCCGGGGAAACTGGCAGATAACATTTCCGAGTTTCCCATAGATGCTCTTAGTCGGAAAGAGAGCGATGGAAATACCGGGTTACTTCCCATGAGTACATATGTTCCTGACTTGTAGAGGGCATAAATTATGCCCTCAGAAGTGAGTATGATTAATGTGTTTCCAAGTGATGTTACCTGATAGAGTTCTCCAGAAATAGATACTATATCTTCGGGCTGCTTATCAGTGTCGTTAGAGGATAACCATTGTAAGGCGGCGGATTCTGTATCGTAAATTATGTAATGTTTATATACCGAGATGTTGTGTATGTATATCACTTTTTTCCCTTGTGGGAGAGTGAATAAACATTGAGGCTTTTGAATGCCTTTTAATACTCCATCTTCAGGAATAAGATTCATTGCAACTGACAAGTCACCATCTGCACATTCGTAATCTGATGGATTGGCAGAATATCCATTGTACTTAATCTCTTTTATCATATTACAAAAGGTATTTAGTGATAATTGGTAATAGTTTACCGTATTCGTTTTCCGTTGGTTCTCCTACACATAATCTTGCTTTAGCTGTTGCTCTACATTCTTGGAGAATTGCTGTACAAAGTCTGCTTGATGAAGTTCTGAAATGATTTCCTGCCTTATTCGTTGGGAATACCATTGCTTCATGCCTCCCGTTTGGTGAACGTAGTCTAACATAAAGGTAAAATTCATCTTGGTCAATCATTATGTCCAAAACATCTCCGCGTGAGAGCTGGAGATGTTTTGCGACGCGAGCACTAATATCTATCCTTCCTGATGCGTAAAAGGTGATATCAGCTTTTCGGGTGTTTCCTAATATACTTTGCATTTGGCTTGTCGAATTTATAATAAGTTTTTCCTTGTGGAGTTTTCTGAATTGATACGGACAATTTAATCCGGCAACTATCAGATAATCCATATTCATAAAGAATGCGACCAACTGACGGACAGAGCGTTTCAAATCCTATACATTTATACTTGTCGTTGTATTGAATATCGCACATTTGGGTTGCTTGTTCAATAACTGGATTGATTATGAATCCGAATGTATCGTCTCCAGAAATACGGAAAACGAATACACGTGCTGCATCGCTCTTCCTGGCATTATTCTTGATATGCAAGAACAAGCGTTTGGAAAGCGTTATAGAGTTGTCGGCAGGGTCGGCAATCACATAATACAGCAGTGATTGCCACCATAATTTTAACTTACTGATAATCATAGTACGAAAGTATGATGAATGATTAGCTTTTGTAGTTTAACTTTTTACTGACGTATTGAGATGCACTCGACGCGAACGAAAGGTAACTGTTTCGACAAAGGTAAACGATAAGGTCGTTTCGATTTCCAGTCGATGCCGGTTAGCGGCTTCTTTTGTTGCAAAAATGTAAGAACAGATTTCTTGTTTGGTTGTACCTTTGGTAGCTACAATATTGGCATAATATTTGCGTCCAAAGAGGAACGCTATGATTTCTTTTAATACTGTTGAATTCATAATCTATTGGTTTTAATCTGTGAATAAGTTCTTTTGTTTCGGTTGTTTGGGAGGAGGGATAATGCTATTAACGCGTTCAATCTCCCGGTCAATCTCTGCTTCCAACGCTTTGCAAACTCGTAAATTAGCTTGAGTACGGCATTTGAAATATTCTTTTTGCGCTTTGCGCATTAGGACAACTTTGGTAAAGAGTGTCTTTGCATCCATTATTTATCTATATTTGTATTGTTCTTTAAACATCGAATCCGCTTGTTGAAATTGTTTTGTAAAGCGGTTTTCTTTATATTCTCTCTTGAAAGTCGCATATGGGACTTTCTTTATGCTACATCCTACTGTTAGAGCAAGAATAACACATATTAATAGCATTTTTCTCATTATTTCTTGTTTTGATATTGGTTAAAACAGATTCTCACATAACGATAGAATCGTATGTAGCCGAACGAATAAGAGGGACATTCTGTATTATCGAATATGTCAATTTGTACATTATAACCTTTCCTCCGCAAAAATCGGGCAGCTATCTCATCAACAGTATGTCGCTTTTTGTGAATGTCCCAGCAACAGGAGTTCCATACAGTTTTAGGACTACCTTTTTTTAGGACTTTCTTAAAGGTTCTAATGGCTTGTATGATTTCTTTTTTGTTCATATTTACTTTTGTATTGAGTTAATGTATTTACGACCTTCGGCAGTTGGACGATAAACGACATCACCGAATGGTCCGGCTGATTTTGTCAATAGACCGTTTTCTACCATCTCGTCCAGTTCGGCGCATGGTTCGCCAAAACCACCCCATCCTTTTTTGCAAATGTTTCCTAAATAGATAATCTGCATCTTACTTAACTTTATATCCATTTGATTCATTATTATATTGTTTTGAATTTACTTGTACCAACGTCCACCACAATATTTACATACGAAATATTTTCCCATACTCATCACCTGAACTTTTTCATCAACACATATACGACACATGCAAACATTGTGGTCGCCATCTGACACGGGTTCCTGAATTTTATCGTATTCCCAAAAAGATAGTTTACCTTTAGCCGGTATTGGTTCTGGAAATAATATGGGATTAGCTAATATCCAGTTATAAATAGGATTTTCATAATAGCCTTTACTAGCATCTGTTTTCTCTGCCCATTTAGAAGGATGATTGATTGAGCATCCAATTATTTCCACACTTCCAATGATAGCAGAATTGACAATGTCCTCTGCACATATTATTTTTCGTTGAAACTCAACAGGCAGACTACCCCATTGAGTTTTTGTAAATACACTATTGGGATTTCTCATTTCTACAGGTTTTCCACTTGCATGGATTAACACTCTATGCCCTATGTATTTCTCTGGACACGCCCAAGTACGGTTCTCGATGTTTTTTAAACCGTGGACTATCAAAGAGGCCCACGGTTGTTTTATTGTTATTGCTTTCATTTCT
>ERZ826764.530-NODE-530-length-53592-cov-3.456581_pt1 | contig 53592 bp, 48 predicted proteins | sample MGYA00519870_ERZ826764 | MGnify/ENA primary metagenome ERZ826764 (study PRJEB31778, sample SAMEA3449239) | human gut metagenome | biome: human gut; feature: human-associated habitat; material: faeces | place: United Kingdom | collected 2010/2012 ... | reverse complement strand
CGGCAACCCACCGTGTCGTGCGCATCGATGCGGAAAACCGGCACTTTTATACCAAAGGCGATGCAAACGAAGCCGAGGACGGCGCGCCCGTCTATTTCGAGAACCTGATCGGCACGCCGGTATTCAAGCTGCCGTACCTCGGATATGCCGCGCATTATATCCAGCATCCGCCCGGTATGTATATCGCCCTCGCGGCCGGCGCCGTTTTGCTCATCGCCGTTTTTCTGCCCGATCTGTTCAAAAAACGCAAAAGGAAAAGCGGAACTCTCCCCGCCGAAGACGGGGACACGAAGCAGGGGTAACGCCGAAAGGCTCCCAAATACATTTCATATTCAATAAGGAGGTTTTTGTCATGCGGACAAAAACGAAAGCACTGACTTTAAGTCTCTGCGCGGTGCTGCTCGTCGTTACCACCGTTTTCGCGACGATGGCATATCTCACCTCGCAGGACTCGGTCAACAACACCTTCACCGTCGGTAAGGTCGAAATCACGCTGGACGAAGCGCAGGTCAACGACTACGGCGTCCCGACGGACCCCGCAGCACGCGTAAAGGCCAACACGTACAAGCTCATCCCGGGCCGCACCTATACCAAGGACCCGACCGTCCATGTGGCTGCGGACAGCGAGAACTGCTGGCTGTTCGTCAAGGTTGAGAACGGTCTGGGGAATGCGGAAGCGACGGGAAACACGACCATCGCCGCGCAGATGGCAGCAAAAGGCTGGTCTCTTCTCGACGGAACGGGTAACATCTATGCTTACCGGACGACCGTAACCGCCGGAGCCGACATCAAGGTCTTTGAAAGCTTCAAAATCGCCGATAACGCCGACGTTGCCGCTTACGAGGGCGCCAAAATCAACGTAACCGCCTATGCGGTTCAGGCAGACGGCTTCGAAACTGCGGCCGCCGCCTGGGCAGCTGCCGGACCGGACGACAGCAGCAGCGACAACAGCAGCACCGCATCGAACGTTTCGCAGTGAGCCGCACTTAAACGCGATGCCGGCACACAAATCACAGGAAAGGAGATGATCCGATGCGCACAAGGAATACGGTCACAGCAATCCTGATGTTCGTTCTCGTGCTCAGCTTTACAATCGGCGGCACTCTGGCCTGGCTGACCGATACGACCGAGCCCGTCACGAATACCTTTACCTACGGCGATATCAACATCACTCTTGCCGAGACGACAGAGGTATATAAAATGGTTCCCGGGAACAGCATCTCCAAGGACCCGTCCGTAACCGTCGAGAGCGGCAGCGAGGCCTGCTGGCTGTTCGTCAAGGTCGAGGAATCGGCAAATTTCAAAGACTTTATGACATATACGATTGCAAGCGACTGGACTCAGTTGGCCGGCGTGAACGGCGTGTATTACCGTGAAGTAAACGCCGTAACGGAAGACACGAAATTCGATGTCCTTGCAAACAATCAGGTACAGGTATCGGACACGGTCACCAAGGAAGCGCTGACCGCGCTGACCGAGGCCACGTACCCCACCCTCACCTTCACCGCCTACGCGGTGCAGAGGGACAACATCGAAACCGCTGAGCAGGCCTGGGAGATTGCGAATCCGCAGCCTGCCGACCCGTCTCAGAACCCGGGCGCATAACGCAAAGGACAAAAGACCCGAAGCCAAAAATACAAATATTATGAAAGAAAGAGGTTGTAAAGCATGAAAAAGAAGCTCCTGAGCATCGGCCTCGTCGCGGTCATCGCGATTGCGGCCATCGCCGGCGCGTCGCTTGCGTATCTGACCGATACGGACGAAGCCGACAATGTGTTCACCATCGGCAATATCCAAATCCAGCAGAACGAGCAGCAGCGCAATGCAGACGGCACGGCGCTTGAAGCCTTTACGGACGACAAGTTGCTTATGCCCATCGTCGGCTCCGCGCAGGGCGAGAAGGACGAATGGGGCATGCCGGTCGCCGCGAACTATGTGGACAAGATCGTCACCGTGAAAAACACCGGCGAACAGCCCGCTTACATCCGCACCTTCGTTGCGGTTCCCGCGGCCACGCAGACGGGCGAGGACGGCAACCCGACCTTCAATGCGCTGCACTGGAACTACGGCAACCGCGTCGATCTTACGGGCAACGGATTATACAATGACGGCGGACAGGAGAACTGGAACCGGGACTTCCTGAAGTGGGATTGGGAAAGCGCCCAAACCGTCGGCGAATTTGTAGAAGGCGGCGTCAAATACGCCCTTGTGCTCTTCAACTATACGGAAGCGCTGGCGGCCGGCGCCGAGACCGCCCCGATCATCAGCGGCCTCTATCTGGACAAGGCCGTGAACTTTGACGGCACCGATTATATCGACCCATACGGAAACAAGATAGATAATTTCATTGAGGACGACGGCAAAGTCCACATCTACTGCTACACGCAGGCCGTGCAGGCCGCCGGCTTTGATACCGCCGCGGAAGCGTTTGACGCCGCACAGCTTCCCTATCCCTACTTAGAGACCCCTGCCAATTAAAGCGGGAAACCGTTGAACCGAAATACGAAGAAAAGGAAAGTCAATCATGAAGAAAAAAATCATCGTGCTCTGCCTGGTCGCCTGCCTTGCGGTCACGGCGGTTGCCGGCGCAACTCTGGCGTATTTCACCGCCGAGGATTCCGCCGATAACGTGTTCACCATGAAGGGCATTCAGGTTGAAATCAACGAAGACTTCGACCCCGAAAACGCCGAGCTTCTTCCCGGCCTGGACATCAACAAGGACGTTTGGGTCACCAATACCGGCACCACCGACGCATATGTCCGGGTACACATTGCCATCCCCGCCGCGCTGGACGACGGAGACCCCTCCTTCAACGCCAGCAACAACTTCCTGCACTTCAACTTCACCGAGGACTCCGTTCAGCCCGGCCAGTGGAGCTGGACGCCCGAGATGAACGAGGACGTCGGCTACCGCGGGAACGGTGAGGGCAACTGGAACTATTACACCGCCACGATAGACGGCATCGACTACGGCGTTTACGTCGTCACCTACCGCACTGCGCTCGCCGCCGGTGAGCAGACCGCCACGACTGCGCTGGATAAGGTGTATGTCGACAAATCGGTCGAGTGCGTATGGAACGCGGAAAAGGAATGCTACGAATACACCGACACCAAGGGCAACATCATCACGCCCGACAGATTCGCCGACGCCAACGGCAATATCAAGATCAAGGTCTTTGCCGAAGCCGCACAGACCGCGACCTTTACCGACGCCTATGATGCGCTCAACACCGCCTTCGGCACCCCCGGCTCCGACGGCTATGTGGCGCCGTGGAATCGGTAAACCATATCCTCCCGGGCAAAACGGCAGCGGCCGTCCGGCGCCGCCGGGCATACCCCGTCCCTGCCGCTTTTGCCTTTTATGAAATGGATTGCTTCTCATTTATCGCATTACTTCTTTCCCTATACTCTGCTTCCCTTTATGGGGAGCAGGGTATATACGGGCGCCTCAGGCACGCTTTGAGACGCCCGTATATGCCCTGCTTGGATCAGAGCAGCATCATTTTTGCGAAAGGAAACCGTCTATGAATATGAAAAAGAAGCTGTTTGTATGTGCGTTCATCGTCATATGCCTGTCCATAGTCGCATACGGAACCGCCGCTTACTTCTCGTATGAGGATACGGCGACCAACGTCATCACAGCCGGAGACGTGAAAATCGACCTCGAGGAATGGGCCGTTTCCGAGGACGGCAGCGGACTCGTGCCGTTCACGGAGGCAGTAGACGTCCTTCCCGGAACAGACGTTTCAAAGATCGTTCAGGTCAGGAACACCGGCGGACAGACCGCGTGGATTCGCATTTCGCTCGACGAATCCATCCGTCTGGCCGGGGGAGTCGAGGGCGAAGCGGACACGTCACTGATTTCCTATGATCTGAACACTGACGCCTGGACGGAAAAGGACGGGTACTATTATTACAACACCGCTCTGGAGCCGGATGAAACCACCGAGCCGCTGTTCACGAAGGTGACGTTTTCGGCGGCGATGAGCAACCTGTACCAGCACAGCAAGGCCATCATCAACGTCGGCGCGCAGGCCACACAGAAGGCAAACAACGGGCAGACCGTGTTTGAGGCCGCCGGCTGGCCGCAGGAATAAGGAGGTAAGGGACAATGAAACAAACCTTAGCAGTACTTCTGTCCGTGGTAATGCTGTTCGGCTGTCTGCCCGTAACGGGATTCCCTGTCTCCGCCGGCAGCGACAGTGCGTTTATGCGCATTGTTCATCTTGACTGCGGCAGAAAGTATTTTTCTGCGGATGAAATCAAAGGCGTCATCGATATGGCGGCCGATAACTCTTATACGCATGTCGAACTGGCGGTCGGCAACGACGGCCTGCGCTTCCTGCCCGACGATATGTCCGTCTCGGTCAGCGGGTATGCGTATGAAAGTGACGCCGTGGCAGACGCCGTGCGGCAGGGGAACACAAACTACTACGACGACCCGAACGGCAACGCGCTGACCGAAAGCGAGATGGACGAAATCCTTGCCTTCGCAGCCGAAAAAGACGTCGGGATCATCCCTCTGCTCAATACGCCGGGCCATATGAACGCGCTGATGGATGCCGGTGAATCTCTAATCGGAGAAAAGCTGTCCTACTCCACTTCCGAGCGCACCATCGACGTGACGAACGAAACCGCCACTGCGTTTACGCTCGCGGTGCTGGAGAAGTACATCCGATACTTTGCAGGAAAAGGCTGCACCCATTTCAACCTCGGCGCCGACGAGTACGCGAACGATATTTCTTCCTCCGGCTTTAGCGCGATTCAGTCCGCCGGTTTGTATGACGACTACATCGAGTATGTGAACAGCGCGGCGGCCATTGTCAAGGAAGCCGGAATGACGCCGATGGCCTTCAACGACGGTATTTATTACAACAGCCAAGCCTCCTACGGTACGTTTGATCCCGACATTGAAGTCTGCTTCTGGACCTCTGGCTGGAGCGGCTACAGCGTAGCTCCGGCAAGCCTGCTTGCCGGAAAAGGACACAAGATCATCAACACCAACGACGCCTGGTACTACGTCCTCGGACGTTCATCCGGCGGATATTCGCTGAACAGCGCGCAGAGCGGCGTCCGAAACACCACCTGCACTGCTGTTCCGGGCAACGACAGCAGCGACGTAGCGCCCGTCGGCTGTATGCTCTGCGTCTGGTGCGACGACCCGAGCGTTTCATATACCGACGCCGAGTGCAGCAATATCGGCGGTCTGCTGGCCGGCCTTGCCGAAAACAACGCGGACTACTTCACCGCCCCCGAAACCGACAGCGAGATTACCCTTACGGATGATATGACAGGTGTCTCCGTCATCGCGGCGAACCTGCAGTCACTGACGGTGCAGCCCGTAGCCCCGCCCGAGATGACGGGCATACGGCACAGCATCGCCTATGACATCACCCTTACCGACGCGTCCGGCGCGTATACGGGCGCAGCGAAAGTCGCCATCCCCGTTCCCGACGCGTGGAACGCCGCGCCGCAACACCTCCGCGCGTATGTGCAGGAGTCCGATGGCAGCTATTCCCGCATCCCCGGCGCGTATGCCGACGGCATTTATACCGCCTCCGTCCCCCATTTCTCTGTCGTCGTTCTGGCGGAGGCCGACCCGAATGCACACGTGGAGGAAACGATCGCCCTTACGGTAGGCGAAAGCCTCACGCTCACTGATTCAAGCGGCAATTATAAAGGCACCTATACCGGAGACGGTTTGGATACGGGCATTGCGGACGTCACTGTTGAAGGTCAGGATGCAATCGAAGGCACTACGATCTATTCAGAAGCAAACAATGTCACATGCTCTGAACTTCTGAACCAGAACAGCAGCAATTGGATTGAAACAGACTATTATTACAAAGTGGATAATGATTACTACCCTGTCTATGTAAAACGTTACGGTGTGTTTTGGACCACTTACACTTACACTTACGCTTACTTTAACAGTAGCGACTATGAAACCATATCAACTCAAAGCACTAATTCACCAGGAAATACGAACGTAGATATAACTCTTTACAATCAGACCGAACATACTGATCCGCAGCCGGCTTTTACCGAAATCACTTTTACCGGCAAGTCGATAGGCGAGACCTCGGTCACCGTCGGCAATACAAGGTATACCATCCTTGTCACCGCAAAGAAGGTGACGCTGGAAATGTATGTCGGCGAAACGGCAAGCTTTGCAGACAGCTCTACGGCGTATGAAATCAACGGTTCCGGCGTAAGTGTCAGACTGGACGGCGGGAAAATCATATTCACCGCATCAGCAGCCGGTACGGCAGCCGTCGCCACCACCTCCGCCGTTTACAGCATCACGGTAAAGGAACCCGGTTTTACTGCGCCTTCGGAAATTATCGCAGACCACGCCACGACAACGGTGCTGCATGGAACGGACCCGATCACTTCCACGCAATTGGAGAACGGGGCATTCGTCTCCACGCTGGCACGAAATGATTTTACAGCGAACAATCAGACGTATATCTTCTGGAAAGCGCGCGTCATCGACCGCGCGCAGACCGGCGGCGGCCAGATGTTTGACAATTATAACGGTTCAAGCGGAACAGACGCCGGAAGCGACAATGAGTGCATGACCTACGAAGGCAAAGCCTACGACGTCGACGCGCTGAAATATGAAAACGGTCATTACTATTTCCGCGTTGCCGATACCGGCGACTGGAAGCTGCTGCGCTGGACAGCATATACAGGCCACGGAGCTTATCCGACAACCGGGCATCAGCTTATCTTTTATTATATGATTCAATATGTAAAGGACGATAAAGCCTCCATCAATACCTCCGACTGGGGCGACTGGGGTTCTGATCTTTATACCATTCGCTTCGAATTGTATGAAGTTATCGGTAATGATTTCAGCGACGCTGAGCGGCTTGCCAGCAATTCCCATGGATTTTCAAACGGCATACAGGTAATTACATCACTCCACGACCCCGCATATGAAGTCGTGCGGTCCGAAGTCGATTACAATTCTTCCCGTTATGACGACAAAGTCTATAACGGACAAATCACAGACGTGCCCGCCGTAGAAGCAGGGAGAGCCTGCACCGTCCGCGTCTATATCCGCAGGAAGGCGCTCTTTTCGGTAGAATATGACTGGCTGAACGCGCCAGCCTCAGCCACGCTGCCGTCAGGCGCTTCCGATCTTGCGGAAAATACGGTTTACAGCGTCGATTCAAACTACACAAACCAAACCGTTGTATACGAAGGCGCTTACACCTACACTTTCTCCGGCTGGTATCTGAACGAGGAATTAACAAGACCGGCCGGAAAAACGCTGACAGTCACAAGCGACGTTATTCTGTACGGCCGATGGACGCGGAAATTAAGCAATACTATCACCATTACCGCAGAGGACGCCGAAAAGGTCTATGACGGCAGCGAGCTGACCGCCCCCGGCTTCACCGTTACCTATCAGGGCCAAGTCGTTCCTCTCATCGACGGAAAATACACCATTGCCGGCGAGGAACTGACAATCACCGCGGACATCGCAGGTTCGCAAACGAATGTGGGGACAGCGGTGAATGCGGTCAGCAATGTACAGATACGCAGCGATAACACCACGGAATATAAGTATACCACCCGCAACGGTACGCTGACGGTATACCCCAAAATCACAGTGGAATACTACAAGGATACCCTTGACGCCGACAACAAGCTGGAATCAGAGAACTATCAGACAACCCTTTCACCGGAGCACAACGGCGAACTTCTCCGGGAAGGCGATTCCGTCACCCTGTCCGTCGAATGGCTGAACATGCATCATCCCGACGGATACCGAGCCGGCGTTCAGCAGGGCACGACGCCTTACACCGTCACAAGCGCGAACGAGCAGGTCATTCGGGTACTCTATCTGCCCGCATCCACAAGCCTTACGATCTACAAGGAAGGAGCAGACACCCGTGACTGGAATCAGACGTTCCTGTTCCGGGTGACAGGCGAGGACGGCGTGGACGTGACAGTCACCGTCCACGGCAATTCCGCTGTCACCATCGACGGGCTGACCATTGGCAAGGCGTACACCGTGACCGAGCTTACCGAATGGTCGTGGCGGTACGGTCAGCAAAAGTTCACCGCCGCTACGGGGCTGTCCTGCACTGCACCTGAAACCGGCGGCATCACCGTAACGCTGACCGCAGACGAAAACACAAACAGCGTGACGTGTGCGAACACCCGCACGGTACCGTACTGGCTAGACGGCGACAGCTTCAGGATCAACGTCTTTACCAAACCACAGGCACAGAGTTAAAGAAGGGAGACAGGCAGTATGTACAACCCCAAAAACAGTACGCAGCACAGACCTGGCAGGCAACCGAGCAGCCGAAAAGCGTTGTTTGCACTTGTCTCGATCCTTGTTCTCGTCTTTGCCGCAGCCGGCGTGACAGTCGCCTACCTGCAAACGCAGACCCCGCCGCTGAAGAACGAATTTACACCGGCCCAGGTGTCCTGCGAAGTAGAGGAAACGTTTGACGGTTCCGTCAAACGCAGCGTCGCCATTCGGAACACAGGAGACACCGACGCATTCATCCGCGTGACCGTCGTCGCGAACTGGGTGAAGGCTGACGATGAGGGCAATGTTACATCGGTCCACGCGCAGCAGCCTCAACCCGGCACGGATTACACGATTCAATGGGCTGACGATTTCGGCGCCAACTGGCTTCAGGGTGGCAGCGACTTCTACTATTACAAAATCGCCGTCGATCCGGAAGAATCCACAGCGGTTCTGATTGCAGAATGCACGCCGAAAGCGAACCGTGCGCCCGAAGGGTACACGCTCGCAGTGGAAATCGTCGCCTCCGCCATTCAGGCATCGCCCGAAGCGGTTGCAGAGGAATACTGGCACATAAGCGTTGAAAACGGCGTAATTACCGCCGTTCAAGGGGGAGGGGGCAACGAATGAAACGCAAAATTTTCCGGCTGATCTGTTCCGCTGTACTCCTTGTGGCGCTGGCGCTCAATGGCCTTACGGCCGGAGCGGCGAGCAACGTCACCTATGACGGCAGCGCGCAGTCATTCATTTTTGCTCCCGGAAGCACGTATTCCCCGACCGACCTGTTTACCGATTTCAAGGATGTTATGCCCGGTGACAGCATCACGCAGCAGATCGTCATTGACAACGACGTAGAAAAGCACGTGAAGATTAAGCTCTATATCCGTTCCGACGGCGCGCAGGAGGGGTCTGAGGCGTTCTTGTCGCAGCTCCGGCTGAACGTGCGGCAGGACGGCGATTCCGAGCTGTTCGACGCACCCGCCGACGAAACGGCGCAGCTTTCCGACTGGGTGTATCTGGGCACGGTCTACTCGGGCGGCGAAATCACGCTGGACGTGACGCTGGACGTGCCGCTCACGCTGGACAATACGTTCCAGCAGGCCATCGGGTATCTGGACTGGTGCTTCAAGGTCGAGGAACTGCCGGTGGAGCCTGATGACCCGAAGCCGCCGCAGACCGGCGACAGGTTCAATCTGCCCTTTTTCGTCATATTGGCAGGCATGAGCGGACTCGCGCTGCTCCTGCTGCTGGTTGTCAAACGCCGCAGCGGAACACAGGAGCACTGACAACAAAGCCGATTTGATCCGGCAGACAAGCGGACAGCAAAGCAAAAAAGAAGTCAACCGCAAAGCGGATGACTTCTTTTTTTCGAAATCCGGCGCATTCGGTTTCGTTGTCCCGAAATTCGGAACGGAAGGCATACGTTTATCGGCGTCCCTGCAACCCGTATTTGGTTTTAATCCGTTCTAAAACCTTGCCGACGAGCGGTGTAAACAGAAGAAGGAAAATGACGTTGGAAAGCGCGTACACAGCCATCCAGGGAAGGCTCGACAGCACGTACCCCCAATAACGGGAAAGGTTGAAATAGCCGTCCTGCCAGAGCACGGTCCAGGTGTCCATCAGCAGCGAAAACAGCGCGCCGGAAAACAACCCGTAAACTGCCAGCAGGATGCTGCTGCGCCTGAGCGGGCTTGCCAGCAAACCGGCAATAAAGCCGATCAGTCCCCAGCTTACCATCTGAAACGGCGTCCAAGGCCCTTGGCCGAACCAGAAGTTGGAAATGACCGCCGACAGCGCGCCGGTCATAAATCCGGCTTCGCCGCCGAAATACATTCCTGTGATAACGACCAGCGCCGTTACAGGCTTAAAACCGGGCAGCGGTGTAAACAGGATGCGTCCGACGACCGACAGCGCAACCATCGCCGCGACGAGGATGAGGGTCTGGGTGCTGCCGGTTTTCCGCTCAAAATGCAAAAAGAAAGGGACGCAGGCCAGAACCGCCGCGCAAAGCGACACCCACGCATACTGCTTTTCCTCGAACAGCAGCGCGCCGCCGGCCACAACCGCCGGAATCAGCAGACAAAAAATGCCGTAGGATACCCACTTTTTCGCTTTCATTCGGTTTCCCCTCCCTCTCCGGTCGGGCGGCGCAGCGCCGCACGGGCATACTCGACGACCTGCTTACAGGTGACGGCATTTTTCCAAAACGAACGCGCCAAACGATTGGCTGCGGTGGTATAGAAATTGTTTTCGGCGAAGAACCGCTCCGGCACGTCGGCAGAAAGGACCTCCCCGTCAAAAAACAACGCGCAGCGGTCGGCATTTTCTGCGGCAAATTCCACGTCGTGCGTGACCATCAGGATCGTGATGCCGTCGGCCTTGAGCGCTTGCAGGACGCCGCGCAGCACTTGTTTGGCGTGCGCGTCCAGTCCCTTGGTCGGCTCGTCCAGCAGCAGAATCTTCGGCTCGAGCAGCAGCATTTTCGCGATGGCGCACTTCTGCTGCTCGCCGCCGCTGAGGTCGTAGGGGTGTTTGTCAAGCAGCGGCACGATGCCGAGCTTTTCGGCAACCGCCGCAATGCGCTTTTCCCGCTCGTCTTTGGCCACGCCCTGCGCCTCGAGCAGCTCGACGAGGTCGTCACGTAGGCAGTCTCTGACAAAGACGGTCTGCGGGTTCTGCGGCAGCAGCGCGAGGTTGCCGCGGTAGAGGGCGCCGTTTTTATAGTCGCCGATCGGGCGGCCCGCGATGCGGACCTTCCCGCGGTAGGCACGATTGAGTCCGGCAAGGACATTGAGGGTGGTGGTCTTGCCGGTACCGTTGCCGCCGAGGAGACAGTAAAATTCCCCCTTATATACGCACAGTGAAGCGCCGCGCAGGACGTCGGGCAGGCTGCGCTCGTAGCGGAAGAAGACGTTTTTCATTTCCAGCGCGACCTCGTCATTGTGCGCATAGGACGCATCCGCATCGTCGGTGGGTTCGGCGGGCGGGAAATGCCGTTCCAGAAAATCTCTGCCCTCGCGGACGGTCAGCGGACAGACGTCGTCGATCCCGAGTGCGTTGTAAATGCGGACGGCGCTGGGCAGGCTGAGCTGCATCGGATGCTCGGCACCGAGCTTTTGGCCGACGGCGCGCGGGGTGTCGTACAACAGAACGTGTCCTCCGTCCATCAGCAGCACCTTATCGGCGATGGGGAACACCTCCTCCAGCCGGTGCTCGACCAGCAGGATGGTCAGCCCCAGCTCGCTGTTGAGCTTCCGAAGCGTTGCGATGAAGTCGGAAGCGGCGATGGGGTCAAGCTGGCCGGTCGGCTCGTCAAGAAGGAGCAGCCTCGGCTGCATCACCATCACGGAAGCGAGGTTCAAAAGCTGCTTCTGCCCGCCGGAAAGTGCGTCCGTATCGCTGCGAAACAGCTCCTGGATGCCGAAATAGCTGGCCATCTCGCCCACCCGACGACGGATGACTTCGGTCGGCAGCCCCAGGTTTTCCAGTCCGAAGGCCAGCTCGTGCCACACCTTGTCGGTCACGATCTGGCTGTCGGGGTTTTGCAGCACATACCCGATCTCGCCCGCCTCGGTGCGCTCGGGAAGCGCAGACTGCGCGGTGCCCCGGTAACAGATTTCGCCGCTCCGCTCACCGGCAGGCGCGAGTGCACGCTTGAGCAGCCGCAGCAGCGTGGTCTTCCCGCAGCCCGACGCGCCGCAGACGACGACGAACTCGCCGCTCTGCACGCTGAAGCTTACGCCGTCGAGCGCATTTACCGCCGCCTTCGGATAGCGGAAGCTCACATTTTCGAGATGTAGTATTTCCATACGAACGCCTCCCGGATTTCGATGATGAACGGCAGGAACGACAGCACGCCGAACGCTGCGTAGACCGCGACCGCAAAGGGAGTCAGCGGCAGCTCGCTGATGCGGGGATAGTAATCAAACGCCGTCGCCCCCGCGGCCGTCCCAACCAGTGTCAGGCCCAGCAGCAGCACGCTGACCGCCGCGAGGACGCCGTCCGCCGCACGGAAGCGAAACAGGGAGAATCGGGTGCGGCCGGGCAGTCCGTAGCCGCGCGCCTTCATCGACGCAGAAGTATCGATGGCGTTTTCCAACGACCACGAAATCATCGCCAGGAACACCCGCAGCGCACTCCTGAATTTGTCCACAAGGCTTTTGGAGCTGTACAGCCCCATCGCCTTCTGCGCTCGGCTGACCTTGTGAAGCTGCCGCTTGAACATCGGAATGAAACGCAGCGCCATGGACAGCACCAGCGCCAGCTTGGGGATGGCGCGGCCGAACAGGTATAAAAATTTGTCGCTCGTCATCACCGCGCTGTAGCATCTGCACCAGAGCATCACGCCGACGACCATTACGGCAATAGCCGCGCCGTAGACGAACGCTTCGAGCGTAACGGGATTGCCGTTGAGATAGAACAGCGGCGTCACGCCGTTGTGCGAAAACAGCGGGTTCGTGACGGCGACGAGAAGGAACATCGACACGTAAAACGCGATGCCCCCCGCAGAACGGCCGGACGGCGTGCACATGATGCAGAACAGGACAGCACCCAACAGCATCGTGAGCTGAATGACCGGATTGGTGATGAACATCCCCACCAGCAGCACCGACAGGAAGTACAGCAGCAGCACGGCCGGATGGTAGTTAGCAAACGCTTTCATAGCAGCCTGTTTTCGCCCCGTTCACAACCGGCACCGCTCCCGATACCCTTGCTGTCCGTTTTCATACCTTTCGTTCGATCATCTCCATCTGATCCACGCCATGAAAAAGCGCTGTAAAGCAGCAGGTCAGCCGAAATTACGGCAACTTGCCGTCGAATCCTTTTATGCAGCACCATTTTTCTACCACCATTATTGAAAATTCAGCATCTTTCCGCAGTTTTTCGGCCACAGCAGCACTGCAGCTCCATCCGTTCGTCTCCGACACCCCGGTTATGCGATGAAAACTGTTTTGTTATTTGGATCTTTTGATGCAAAAGTTCTGCATTCCAAGTCCTGTCTCGCGCAATTTTTCGTTTCATCCTTACATAACAAAAACTCTTTCAACCAAAAAGGTCAAAAGAGTACAACAGATTGATCCGCAAGGACGCATAAAGGAAAACCGCAGTTCTTAACGCAGAAAAGAACGCAAAACCGTCATGCTTCGATAAATCGGCTGCACTCTTCTCACCAAAGTTGTGTTTCACCTCAAAAGACACGGCAGGTATCCTGACTTATGATGCAGCGGCACATGCCGCAGAGAGCAGGCCTTCTCAGGGCACACGTACCCCAATGGCGCAGTCTGCTCCCCTCTCGTCAAATACAGTAATGGCGGTTGTTCCGGATTCGAACCGGATTCCCTTTTACATCTACTCAGCAAACAACTTTTCAAACCGTATCTTCTATATCGGGTTATTTGATTTTCCGCGGCGCCGCCGCCCGCAAAAGGTTCAAAGCCTTTCCGCGCCCCGACAGGAGCCGCATCTTTATTATAGCATCCGCGAACGCAAATTGCAAGGGCGAATGCATTTTTTGCCTTATGAAATTTCAAAACCCTTCCGCACGCAAAAAAGTCTGTATTGCCGGCCATAACGCCTGCCGGCGGTTTTGAAAACCGAGCCTTTCCGAGCCGACCTGCGGCCAACGGTCCGGCCGCGCCGTCCGCCCGGCGCTTTTTGCCCGCCCGCGCATCCGGAAAAACAGGCGGCTGCGGCACTGCGTTGGGTTTTGCGCAAAGGCTGCACAAAAACGGAAGCGCCCGCAGGCGCAGCCTTGCAACAGAAGGCCGCATTCATAAGGCTTCTTTCAGCGGCCGTGTCCCCTTGTTCCCTTGCGAACGCACATAGGCTGTCCGGCAATACGGCCCCTTCCTTTCATAAGCTGTGAATCAACGCACCCCTTTCGAGAAGCTTTTTGCTCAAATCCGCCGACCATATGCGCAGAACGACTCCCTGCATGACGTTTGCCCGTCCATAAAAGAAACGGGCAAACGTCATTGCCGGCGAATATCAAGCGCGGCATTTACAGTGGTATCTCACGCCCTGTCTTTGTTCTCTGTATCCCTGAAAAGACTTTTTGGTAAGTCCCATAAGTCCCACTCTAAGCTTGACTTTTATTCTGCCGTCTTCGTTTTCAATATCAAGATAAAAATGTCTTACTGCTATTTGTTAAGAATAGGAATAATAATATGTTGTAGACTTAGCCACGGAATCGCTTGTCAGCGGCACACTTGCCGAAACACCGAATCCGTTATAGCTGAAACTTACTGAAAAAATTCCCGGATTTTTAACGTGCAGATATTCTACATTTATAGCTGTCGAATATGTATCTGTCGTATAGGCCGTTTTTAAATACATAGGAGATTGTTTCGGAAGCAATGTAAACGACGCGCTCCCTTTATGCTGCAATGCGCTGACAGTCGTTCCAAGAACGGTTTCACTAAATGTCAGTTTGGCGTAATACCCCAATCCGCCCTGTGCTAAGGCAAATGGATTGCTTAAAGAAGTTGTATTTTCCCAATTCTGCGTGCTCACCAAAAGTTTATAATCGTTCGCACGAAATGAACCGCTCTTAAATGTAAACACGCTTGCATCCCAATTTACTGTAATGCCATCACTCCACTGCCAAAAAGGTTTTCCTGATGTCCATATATAATCCACATATACATAAATCTCTTTTATTCTGTACATGTCTTTATTTGAATCATATACGACCTCCGAAACCTTTGATATAATCAGTTTCATATCGCTTTCAGGAATAACGCCTGCAGGAGAAACGCCCGAAAAGTCTACTGTTTCTGACATAGAAACCGTTTCCGATCCCATATATCGAATATCTTTTCCATATAAAGAAGCAAAAATATTGTCTATCTCAGCATCTTCTTTGTTTTCGAAAAATGCAAGCGGTATACCCGAAGAAACTAAATAGTCAAGTTTTTCTTCTCTTGTAAATTCACCTGCGTCTGCAAGCGTTGGAACTGAAAACAACATAGCAATTGCCAATACAACTGAAAATGTTTTTCGAAAAAGCTTCATCGATGTGTCTCCTTTCTATTTTATCAATACAATAAACAGTCCTATGATTCCAAAAATAAGCCCAACATACCAAAAATTTCCCTTTGCAATCAATATGCCAAACAGCAATAACGCAAAACCTTTTTCTTTTTTCATCAGAAAACACCCCCATGAAAAAAAGCGTGAATCGTACCAAATAAACATTGAGATTCGCGTTCAGGCTTCCAATAGGATATTGCAATTTTGCGAACAATCAAGAACGGCAAATCCAATGCATTGTCAAGGTCTGCATCGGTAACACCCCCTTCTGATTTTATTCATGATTACAATAGCATGATTTGCCAAAAATGTCAACTGTTAAATTGAATTTCTGTGAACATTTCACCCGGCGGCTTGCAGCCCTATGCTTTCGGCACATACGCAAGGCATCCGCCGGCTTCCGTATTCCTATATGCTTTTATATGCTTTCTTTTGCATCCCTGCGACCCATATTCTGATAAAATGAACCGAATGCATAGTAAAAACATAAACCCTTTCGAGGCGAATTTCAATCGACCACCCTGCAATGCCGCACGCCGTAATAGCGGAACGCGCGCAGCGCGTCCTCGTCCAGCCGTTCGCCGCAGACGGCGATGGAGACGGCGGGCGGGCAGGACACGGCTTCGGCGGCGAGCACGCGGCCGAGACAGTCCTCAACCGGCAGAAGGCGCGCGGGCGCGAGCATCGCCTGCCGCACCGTCAGCACGCGTTCCAGCGGTCCGACTGCCGGGGGCTGTTCCGCGACCGGCGGGCGGCGTTCCACCGACGCCAGCGCGCTTTCGAGCCGCCCGCACGCGTCGTCCGGCAGCTCGGGCGTAAACATAAAAACGATATAGTCGGGGTCGGCGAACTCGCAGACAATCCCCTGTTCCTCCAAAAGCGCCGCGAGCACGGTCCCCGTATAGCCGTAAGCCTTGGGCGCGACCGTAAGTTTAAGCGGCTCGTCCCCGACGAGCGGGAAACCCCGTTTGCGCAGCGCGTCCTTACAGGCGTCCAGACGTTCGGCGCAGCGCGCCAGAGCTTCGGGATAGCCGTCCGCAAGGTAGGCGTTAGCGCGGTCGAGCGACTGCAAAATCAGATACGACGGGCTGGTCGAGGCGAACAGCGCCATCGCGCGCGCGGCATTTTCCGCGAAGGCTGCCGGCGCATGCGGCGCAATGTGCAGATACGCGCCGCCCGTCAGGACCGGCAGCGTTTTATGCGCCGAATCGCAGCACATGTCTGCCCCGAGCGTCATCGGGTGCGCCGAAACCGGCAGAAAGCGCAGGTACGCGCCGTGCGCGTTGTCCACCAGCAGCGGGACGCCGAAGCGGCGGCAGACAGCGGAAAGCGCGGCGATATCGACGGTATGGCCGAGGTAATCGGGGCCGGTGACGTACACTGCGGCGGGGCGGCGCGGGAGGGCGGAAAGCCGTGCCTCCAGCAGCGCCGGCGTGACGTGGCAGGCGAGGCGGCTTTCTCCCTCCTGCGGCAGCAGCCAATCGACGTCGAAGTCCAGCAGCGCGGCCGCGCTCAGGAACGAGCGGTGCGCGTTCCGGCCCGCCAGCACGAGCGGACGCGCGCCCGCGTCCTCCCCGGCCAGCAGTGCCAGATACAGCATCGCGCGGACGACGAGCGACGCCCCTTCGCAGGAATACAGCGTTGCCGCGCTGCCGAACAATCCCGCCGCCAGGCGCTGGCTCTCGGCGATCACGCCCTGCGCGGCGTACAGCACGTCCGCGCCGGAGACCTCGGTGATATCCAGCGGTTCCGCGCCCAGAAAACGGGCGCCCTTATGGCCGGGCATATGCAGGCGCAGCGGGGCGGACGCAGCGTAGTTGCGGACGAAATCGCAGATCGGCGTTTTCATCTCACGCCTCTTCCAGCGCCTTGGCGGCTTCGAGCATGATGGCGCATTCCATCCGCTTGCGGAACAGCTCGCAGCCGTATTTGTATATGCCGTTAACCGAGCCGGTCGCGTGGTAGGCGTTGGCCGCGCAGCCGCCCGCACAGTAGAGCTTGGCCCAGCAGGAGGCGCAGTCGGGGCGCGTATAGACGTTGCAGGCGGCAAATTCGTCCCGCAGCGCGGTGTTGGTCACGCCCGACCAGACGTCACCGAGCTTAAACTTTTCATCGCCGACGAACTGGTGACAGGGATAAAAATCCCCCCACGGCGTGACGGCCATATATTCGGTGCCCGAGCCGCAGCCCGAGATACGCTTATAGATGCAGGGACCGCCTTTCAGGTCGAGCATATAGTGGTAAAAGGTAAACGGCCTGCCCTCGCGGCGGCGCTCGAGCATCAGAAAGGCAAGCTTTTCATACTGCTCAAGCACAACCGGCAGGTCGTCCTCGGTCAGCGAGGACGGCTCGTCCGGCGCACCGACGACGGGCTCCATGCTCAGCTCGGTGAAGCCGAGGTCGAGCATCGCCTCGATGTCCCTGAGAAAATCGGGGTTGGCGTGTGTAAAGGTGCCGCGCATATAATAATTCCTTCCGCCGCGCGCCTCGACCAGCTTTTGGAACTTGGGGACGATCCGTTCCCAGCTCCCATTACCTGTGTAATCGACGCGGTAGCGGTCGTGGACCGCCTTCCGGCCGTCCAGGCTCAGGACCACGTTACTGCATTCGCGGTTGGCAAATTCGATCACGTCGTCGTCGATGAGCAGGCCGTTGGTGGTCAGCGTGAAGCGGAAATTTTTTCCCGCGTCCTTCTCGATGCTGCGCGCGTAGGCGACGAGGTCCTTGACGACCTGAAAGTTCATCAGCGGCTCGCCGCCGAAGAAATCCACCTCCAGGTTCCGGCGGCCCCCGGAATGGGCAACGAGATAGTCCAGCGCGCGCCTGCCGACCTCAAAGGACATCAGCGCGCGGTCGCCGTGGTACTTTCCCTGGCTGGCAAAGCAATAGGCGCAGTTGAGGTTGCAGGTGTGGGCGACATGCAGGCAGAGCGCCTTGACCACCCCGGCGCTGCGCGTTTTCAGCTCGCCGGCCATGTCCGCGAATGTATCGGGCGCGAACAGCTTGCCCGCTGCGCGGAGCGCCTCGAGCTGCTCGAAGCACGCCTCGATCTCCGGTGCGGTAACTTCGCCGTCAGACGCGTATTTATGCAGGATGAAGTCGGAAATCTCCGCGCGGGACTCCGTCTCGTATCTTTCGATGATGTCGAAGGTCGGGTCGTCCACCACATGGACGGCGCCCGAGCAGACGTCCAGCACGATGTTCAGCCCGCCGAGCTTATAACAGTGTGTCATTTGAAATTCCTCCGGAATCCAGAATCCGTTCTATGTAAAAATGCCGCCCGATTCCGGCGGCATTTTCGGTTGTTATTTGCTGTCCTTCTTGTTTTCGCACTGCTGGTTTGCGATGCCGCAGCTCGTTTTGCAGGCGGACTGGCAGGAAGTCTGGCATTCGCCGCAGCCGCCCTTCTTGGCGCTTTCGCAAAGGTTCTTGGTTTCCAGTGTCTTAATGGGCTTCATAAACTCTATCCTCCAAATTTACGTACTTTCGTTCTGTCGGCCTGCCGTCTTTGCGATGCGGGCACAGCAAGAGACATATATATTTTAGCACAACCGGAAGCGGATGTCAATGCCTGTCCAAAAGATTTTGACGCAGCGCAAGGGCTCATAATATGAATGAAGGGTTCAGCAGCCTATTGCGGCTATTTTTCCGGAATTTTTCAATCGGGAAAGGAGTAAAAATGATTTACAGACACCTTTTGATAGAAAAACCTTTGAGGCGCCATACGCGGCGGGCGTAAAATTATCGGCTCATGACCGGCGCGCGGCTGGACGTTCTCATCGAGCCGGACGCCGCGGACAGCCCGGCGGACTGTTTAACGGCTGCCCGAACTTCGCGAGGGAAACTTACAGCCTATACCCGCCGACGGAAAAACACGGCGTTTTTACAGCAAACGCACCGTGGCGCTGCTTCTGATGCTGCTTATCGCAAAGAATTCGGCTTCCGGCTGTATTTCCATAGCCAGCCATTCAAGAGCGGGAAACAATAATGTATGTCATCGTACGGTCGAAGGCCAATCCAATCACAAACAATCGGATAAAATCCACGGGAAGACTTCTCGGACTGTCAATGCCCGCCGGCCTTGTGCTGCTGACCAGCTCGGCGGGAACGCTCGGCTGCGGCGCCCTCCCAACCGGCGGAAGCCTTTGCGCAGGCTTCCGCCGGACTGACGCTGTTCAAAGGCCGCGGACTGGTGTTGCGCCGCCTGGAAAACCGTGGCCGGCAGGCGTTCGGCCGTTGGCCGAATCCCCCACCTTGTACAGCAACGCCGAAAACAAATCAACGCAATCCACGATGCGAACGCTGCGTTTTTTTCTGCGAAGGGCGGCAGGCACGTTTCAAGACAATCGTTGTATTTCTCTTTTCTAAACCATTCTCCGGCCTAATAATCCGTCCTCTCATGTCAGATATGCTTCGCAGGTCGGAGATGAAAAGCCGCAGTTTTTCTGCTCTTTGTCTGGAAAAGAAAAATTGCATCTGCAAACCATATTGCTCAATCATGCAAAACATAAAAAGATGGTTAATGCAGCAATCGAATAGCTGATTACAGTGGTTAAGTTTTGATCCTTTATGATCTCCGTAAGAGTCGAAAGGATTACGGGAATCAGTACAAGACGCAGCATATCATCCATTCGTTTTTGGCTTTTTTCTTCCTTCTGTTTTTCATCCTCCGCCAAACGCTCGAGCCTTGGAATAAGACGTTCGAGCAGATTATTATCCAGCTCAATTTCACAGTTTTCGAGCATCCAGTCAACAAGTGCGCGACAATTTGCTTTGTATATGCTAAGCCTTGCAACGCTTTTGTCCATTCTGATGTAATCGGTATATCGTGATAGCAAAAAGAGACATAGGAACGATGTTAAGGCAAAATAGATTGTATAATCGGAACGTAAAAATGACAATAACACAAAAATGAAAACAAAGCAAAGTCCAAGTACCAGCAAAACGATATATGATGATGACATTTTGAAAAGGCCAAAACGACCAAACAAATTAGACTTGTCCTTTTTCATCTCTTTTAAGTATTTCAAATAACACTGAAACAAGAATTCCTCCAATACGATTCCCCCCCTTTTGGTAATGTACCGCGCGGCAAACTCAAGGCCGCCGGCAACGGCCGCATACCAAGATAAACAAGAAATCCGTACCTGCAAACGTCCGTGTTCGGGAAAACTGCCGCCGGCATCGCGTGGTCGGGAAGCGGCGTACGCCGCCCCCTCGGAGACGTCCGCTGCGCGGTGTTTTTTTCGAACAGCTTGCGCTATTCTTATGAAAAGAGATACAGGATGTTCCAAACAGCCACCACAATACAAAAAAGCACCCACCCTGCCAGACCGGCATACAGGCCCCGTTTGGCGGACCTCGCCCGGAGCGGCAGCACGCCGTCCAGCGCGCAATACAGCGCTAATCCAACAAGCGGGAAAAGAAGCAGAGCAGTGCAACCGCCGCAGAGGGCGCGTCGGCCGATTCCTTTGTCCGTGCGCCGCAATGGATGCAGGCCATCGCTTCGTCAACGAGTTCTCCTTTGCACTTTCGACAACGTTTCATATGCTTTTACCCTTCTTTCCGTGTTTTTTCAATCTTCGTCATTTTTATTATATCTTTTTATCGATAAAAGTCAATCCTTTTATGGCTGCATTTGAATCACGCAGCCCGCACAGAACGCGCGACGGGTGGTGCAGCGCATACAAACAGCCGGCTTCCGGCTTCTTTACAGCGCACGCCGGACGCGGCTTTGCCGACGCATGCATTCCGCTGACGGAAAGCGGCGCTCCGGCAGACTGATTCTGCACCGACAGCGGCAAAGGCGTCCGGACTGCCTTCCGCTGCCGAACACGCAAGAGAGACACGGACAAGCGTATGAAAAGCGATAGTATCCCCGTTGCGCGCACCGTCCGGCGTTCAAAAAAGCTCCCGCATAGAGCGCGGACTTTACCGCGCTCTATGCGGGAGCCGATTGCATCGGAATCAAAAAGGCCGGTCGACGGCAGACCCGCGATGGACTTCCGCCCGCCGGGATTTGCCGGTTCAAGGCGGCGGGCCGGCCAAGCCGCGCAGAATAGGCATAGCACCCGCAGCCGTCATGTCATGGCCAACGGACAACGCGCCGCAGCCTGTGCAAAGCTGTCCTTCAGCCGTCTTTTTCGCCGAGCTGCTTGCGGTACAGACGCACTTCCTTGCCGAAGCTTCCGATATAGCGGAGCTCTTCCCAGCCGCGTCGCAGAAGCTCGGCATTCGGTTTTATATCCCATTCGCTGTCGCCGGGGCAGTCGAGCAGCCAACCGCCCGGCTTGCAGACCCTGCTCAATTCCGCAATTTCCCTCTCATAGTCGTCGCCGACGACATGACCGGACATGACGACGTCGAACGTATCGTCCGGGAAAGCGAGCGCGTCGGCAAAGCCGTCCAGCACCCGGACGTTTCGTATTCCCTCGCGCTCGGACTTCTCGCGCATAAACGCACGAAGCGTTTCGACCGGCTCGCTCGCGTAAACCCACGCCGCCTTCTCGGCAGCCGCGAAGGTCAGACGGCCGGAACCGGCGCCGACGTCGAGAACGGTTTTCCCCGTCAAATCAACGGCTTCAAACAGCCGTTCCTTCTGCCAGCCGCGGATGAAATCGCAGTTTGTTTCCATTTTCTCCGGCGTCGTATACATCACGAAGTCCTCCACGCTGCCCAGAACGTATTCCTCGGCGGCGCGGATCCGCGCGCTGTCGGTCACAGCAGGCGCCTGCGCGGTCAGTGCGTCGACAACAGACGCGCATTCCGGGCAGCGATGCGCCAAGTACCACCTGACGGCAGGATTCGCGTTCAGCGCGATGCCCATATTCTCCTTCCACTGGGCATCCGAGCGGTACCCCACCAACATCAAACGGATTTGGAACCGTTCAAAAAGCAGCAGGCTGTTCAGCGAATACGCCTTCGGGTCGATCCAATTCAATTGCAAAGCCATAAAATCCTCCTGTTTGTCCGAATGATGAGAATACTGTGCCTGTGAAAAATGCGCATAAAAATGCCCAAACACCATAAATCGTTCTTCCAAATCGATTTTACAGGATTTCGCTGCGATGAACACAAATGCCTTCGACACAGGCCAAAACGGCCTTACCGTCCGCGAACAGCCGATCCATACCGACTCAACAGATGTTCCGCAGCGGTTTATTCCCGTATTTCCAAACAACGCTCATAGATTCGTACTGCGCCGTACGCGGCGGCATGCTCGGTCACGGCGTCCGGAACGACTTCGATGTTTTTCTCCGAATGCATACGCAGGAGCGCCGCCATCGGCAATTTAAGCTGCGCCTTGCCGCCGAGAACAATCGTTCCGACCGGCAAAGCAAGCATATGCTCGATTTCAGGCGCAAGCGCTGCGCCGACAAAGAAGCTGAAAAGCCGGTCATCGCGGATACCGAAGCTGTTTTTCAGCACCCGTACCTTAAAGAACGCCGCGCTGACACCGTTCCGGCAAGCATACGCATAGCCGTTTTCCAGATATTCCGCATCGGCTGCTTGCCGCGACAGGGAAACCGCTTCCTTCAGGATTGTATCGCTCGCAACGGCATGAATCAGCTCGCCGGTGAGCTGGGTGGAAAAATCCGCAATCCGGCCGGCCTCGTCGGTATGAATCCATTTGGAATGCGAGCCGGGGAGCACATAGAGCGCATTCGGCAGCGGCCGTTCGCAAAGCCCGAAAAGCTCGGTTTCCTCCCCGCGCATCATATCCGCCGTCTGCCACGAATCGCCGCCCGTCTTTACGCCCCGAAGGAACGCAAAGGGGACGGACGAAATGTCCTCCAGCCGCGTCGGATACAGGCCTGCGGCCAGCTCATCAAGACCGCAGGGGGTATTCAGATGTTCAAGCGGGCAGAGTCCGTATTCCGATGTGATCATACCGGAAGCCAAAATACACCGAAGCGCAGTCTCGGAGACGCCGGTCTGCCGCAGCAGCTCGCGGATTCCGTCGCGGACCGCGCCGGCCAAAACGGCTCTGTCCCGAACCGCGTCGGAAACGCCGACGGCATATTTCGCCGTTCCCTGCACGGTATGGCCGCTGACAAGCGTCAGCCGCGTATTGGTCGTTCCGCCGTCAATGGCGATATAGCTATTCTGCATTCCCGATCACCGCCGTATATTCCGAAGCAAGTCTGGTAATGCCGGCATAATCGCCCCGCTCGATACAGGCGCGGTCGATGATGTTTGTTCCGATGCCGAAGCCGCAGACACCAGCGCGCAGATAGTCGCGCAGATTGCCCAGATGGACGCCGCCGACCGCCAGAAGCCGGATATGGGAAAGCGGCGCGCAGACAGCCCGTACATAATCAACGCCCATAGAAACGACAGGGAACAGCTTCACAAAATCGGCGCCGGCTTGATGCGCCCTCTGGATTTCGGTCGGCGTAAGCGCGCCGGGGATCGAAACCAGCCCGAGCTCGACGCTCCGGCGGATCACGGCTTCATTCGTATCCGGCGATATGATAAATTCGCCGCCGGCTTCTCGGGTCAAACGCACCTGCTCCTCGGTGAGAACCGTCCCTGCACCGATGTGCATACTTGTGCCGAAAGCATCGGTAAGCATAGCGATGCTTTCGGCAGTCTGCCCGTCCGTGACGGCGCCGGACGCGCTGTATGTAATTTCAAGGAACCGAATCCCGCCGTCATACAAAGCCTGCGCCGTTTTCCGAAGCTGCTGCCGGGGCAGCCCCCGCACGATCACAATGAGCTTTTTTTGCAAAATCTCCGCAATCCGCTCGTTTTTGGATTCCATAAAACCCTCTCCTTTCAAAATCCGGCCGGGGAAAGACTGACGCTTCTTTGACCATCCGGGCCATAACGTCCGGTATTGCGCAAAACAAAACGCAGCGTTCAGACTCCGCCCCCTGTTTTATATTATACAGTAAAATATGCAGAATGCAATGCGTTTTTCAAGCTCCTCGCTCCCCTTCGGATTCAAGGCAGACAAAGCAGAATAGCCAGAAGCACAAGCGCCGCTGCGCCGAGCAAGACAAACGGCCATACCGGCTTCCGGTTAGGCGTCTCGCTCTGCGGCGCCTCGCTCCAATGATAAGGAACAGTGGTATGCAAAGGATGCTTTTCCCGCTCGGAAGGACGATGCGCCTCTTCCGCGCTCCGCAGCAGATGAAGTACGGCCAGCGGATCCTGCCGGTTCAGAATTCGGGCGTGGAACGTCTGAAGTTTTCGGACGTCCTCGTCGGTACAGCCGGGCGCAGACGGATTGTGCACAAGCTGGTTCCGAAGCCACCGCAGGTGCTTCAAGGTGTAAAAGTCGTCCTTCCACCCGGGTACCTTGCGCTGCCAAATATCCGGCGTGCGCTCCATTTCCACTATGTACGCGCTTACGCCGTGCCGGCATGAAAACAGGTCGTCGCACAGAGCCTCGAAGCGCTTGTAAGTCTCCAAAAGTATACTCTCTGTCAACTGCAAAACCGTCACTCCCCTTGTTTGCAACAGCAGATTTTATTTTTCTCCCTCCGTGTCCAACGCGCATCCGCAGTACCTGCACTTTGCGGGATACCCCGTCATCACCTCCGCTGCGGCACCGCAGCTCGGACAGTGAACGGTCCGCAGCGCGCCGAAAGCAGAGTCGTTCGGGAACAGCAGAAGCCCGTTTGCCTCATCGATATAAGCGTCCGGGAACAGACCGTGGCTCATCGCTTCGCGTATATTCTTGACGGCTTTTTCTCTGGTGCAATCCATTTCCTGCGCAAGCCACTCGAGGGATATGCGCTTTTGATTGCCGATCAGGGCCGCGTATCGGCCGAACCTTTTATCGCGCCGATTCAAAAGAAAAAGCTTCGTAAAGCAAAGGATTCCCACAGCGGTGCAAACAGAGCCGAAAATGACGAGCGGCCAGCGGCTTGCGCCTTCCGTCATCTCGCCGAATAAAGAAAGCGGCAGCATCAGGCCGCCGATAAACAGGGCCATACCGCCGCCCATTCCAAGCGCAATCTTTGCACCCATTCCAAGCGCGAGCTTCACAACGTGATTTTTACCGAACTGCATAAAATACTCCCTTCTTACCGTCCGCCGCTCCCATTCTGCGCCTTTCCCTCTGCTGCGCCCGTTCTCTCCCGCAAGCGGGCAGACAGAAGCAGGCCGCAGACGATACACCAGCCGAATACGGCAATTATTTCCAGCGCGTCTCCGCCTCGTCCTTCGGAAGGAAGCGGACCGCCGCGCGCAAAACTGCAAAGCCGCACGAAGCCTGCCGCCGCACCCAACACCGAAAGCGCCATTGGAACGGCTGCCCGCCGCTTTTCCGGCTGCATCAGAGCTGCCGCAAACAGCAGAAGAAAACCGACCGCAGCGCAGAGATAGAACTGCGCCGCCCAGCCGTTATAGGCACCGGCCGTCTCCGGCCATACACGCCCGAACAGAGCCGCCGCACAGAAGGAAATTCCGCCCGCCATCAGTGCCAGCCAAAGGCGGTATGCCGTCGTATCCTTCACGGAAAAAGCGGCAAGCAGCAGTCCGGCTCCAAGCGCACCCGCCGCAAAACAGGCCAAGGCGCGCACAGAGGGGGGCGAAACAAAGGTATACAGGAACAGCACAAAAAGCGGTGTGAACAGCGCCGCACCAACGGCAAAGACCGACTTCGCGATATGCCGCGCGGCGTAAAAAACAAACAGCGCAAACAACGCCGCGCAATACGGCAGCGCCGCCTGAAACGCAAAACCTGGCCACCAAAGCATGTCTTCCTCTCCCTCCCCACAGCTTGAAGCGGACAGCAGGAATCCACTCCAAACAAATACCGTTATATTTCCCTTTGTACCCATTATAAAACAACGTTTCAGCTTGTCGGTAAAGCCCGATTGGAGCCTTGCCCCCGAACCTGATTTATACCCTCTGAAAAACTTCCCTAAAAAAGGATTTTAAGTGCGATAGCCTTTAAGATGATTTCCCGCAAATCGCTTTCCCGACAGCAAAACAGAAAGCCGTCATCTCGTGCCGGCGATGGTGTTGAGCAGGACGGGATCCATATCCGACTTCAGGATGATTTTGACTACGGTGTTTTCCTCGGTCAGAATCGGATAACCGAAAGCCGTTTCCAGCTTGTCCGAAGAGAATCTGCCCCGCATTAAGGTTGTCCCGCCGCGCCAAAGGAAATAACAATTCTCATTAAGCTTTTCGTTCTCCTGCTTCAATGAACTTCTGCGGTAGCTTAAAAAGCTCTCCAAAGCATCTTCATCTTCGGTCAACCAAAAAACAAATGCATAGCCGTCTGTTTGATCTTCATTTATAAATGTTATCTCAAAATATTGGCGTGTGCAGTGGTAGTTTAGCATATACGGTTGGAATGCAAAAAAATCATTGATAACAGTACGTTCCTCCTCATTGAACCATCGCAACTTTGATTTGTCATAAGGCGACATTAAAAACACATCGTCATATTCCGAATCACGGTCGTTGCAAAAATTCTCGTTATGAATGATGACATCGACTACTTCTCTAAACAGCGTCTCGTTTTTTTCATAAACGGTAAGCAGTTCTTCTTTTTCATACAATTTACGAGTATAGCCGTCGGATATTATACAACTATGCAAAACAATGACCGATACTAAGATAAAGCAGAGTAGATAAATTGGTTTTCTCATTTTCTCCCTCTCCTTCGCAAATCATTTCCGAATGGTTTTGTCAAATCCGCACGAATCCGCCATGCGGTCAAGTGAAGCAGCAATCTCCGCCGAAACCGTCCTGAGCGCGTTCCGTTCGCCCGGCGAACGCGCGCTTCTCGAAGCGGGCGGCGCCGTGATTTCGTTTCGGATCTGCACGCACGTCTGTCTGATCTCAGCCGTAATCCAGCCCCGTTCGCAAAACAGGGCCAAAGCGCGGTCATTCAGAAAAGATAAGGCGTCGATATCCAAATCGCCCGGCTCAACTGCATCCGCTTTCATAAACTGCATGCCGAAAGCCCGCAGGGTCTGACGGTAAAAGAAAAACATCGTTTCGGGAGAATCGCCGTCACCTTCATTTACGTAGCAAATAAAAACAGAAGCGGACACTTCCCCGAAGGCGAACTGCCTTGGCTTTCCCCGAAGCTGAACCTCACAAATCTGCATCCGCTGCGGCTGACCGTAATACGGGTCTTCCAGAACGACGCCCGTATGCGCGCCCCGCAGCGCAGACAGAGGCACGGCTTCCCCTTCCACGTAAAATACATCCCGCACGGCTGTCGTCACATAGCGCCACTCGGACGGATACGGCCGGCCGCAGACATAGCGATGCACATACCCCCGCACCCGGTCATACAAATCCGCGCAGGCGTGCTCCTCGTCCGCGTAGAATTTTCGGTTGTGCTGCCTTCCGTAAAAGCAATAGGAGACCTCCCATCCGTCTGCGGACTGTCCAAGGACAAACCTTCCTTCGTGATAGCCGCCCTCCAGCGAATAGGGATTCGGAAAAATGCCGGACCGGTCCGGCTCCGCCCCAGGTCCTCTCTCCGCATCTGTTCACCGCCCTTCCTTCCGCATTTCGCGCAGCGTGTCTGCATACCCTCCCGCTGCACGGAAGGCATCCGTCAGCAAAACACTCAGCGAATAAAATTCATCGGTGCAAACGGTTCTTTTTCCGGGATGCCGTACCGGTCTTTTCCGAGCGCAATGCTTTTCATCAGGAACGCCATATTCCTTGCCAGCGTCCGCATCCCCTGCAAGCCCTCCGTATCCCGTTCGGCCTCTCCGGCTTCCCTGCCGTGGATGCTGTTCCAATACTGTCCGGAAGCAACGGGCATACCGGAAATGGTAAAAAACTTATTTAATTCATCAAAGGTGGAGGACAGTCCGCCCCTGCGCGCCGCGACGACGGCCGCCCCAACCTTCATCGTTTTATCAAAATGCGTACTGTAAAACAACCGGGTCAGGAAGGCGACCAGCGTTGCGTTTGCGGACGCATAATAGACGGGGCTCCCCACGACAAGACCGTCGCAGGCTTCAAACTTCGGTGCAACCGCATTGACCGCGTCATCGAATACGCACTTCCCGTTTTTTGCGCAAAGCCGACAGGCGATGCAGCCCCGAATGTCCTTATTGCCGATATGCACGATTTCGGTGTCTATCTTTTCCGCAGCAAAAATCTTATCCATTTCCTGCAGTGCGATATACGTGTTCCCCTTCTCGTGCGGGCTCCCGTTTATAAATAATACTTTCATCATCATTCCCCTTTTCCCATATGCGATTTCTGTTTCAAACGGACGATATGCACAATGTCCTGCGCCTACGCGGCGCGCGATCGGTCGGTGCGGTTTACGGGATTCGGTGCATCATTACTTCAGAGCGGCGCCGTCCGAAAATGCCTTGCCCGCCGTTTCTCCCATTTTTACATAAACGTTACGGATGGGGTCAAAGGAGAGCGGGCTGAGCTTCTCGGGGTCGATCATACCGTCTCCGTTCAGTATACTTTCATCGGCACTGATATTGACGATCTCACCGATGATATTACCGTCTTCATTCTGTTTGACAAGCCTGCATTCGAGCGTCATAGGCAGTTCCTTGATGAGAGGCGCGTCTACAAACTCGCTCTGCATTGCATGGAACCCGGCCTTCGTTACCTTGTCCGGCTCTTTGTTGCCGGACACGATTCCCACATAGTCCGCCTCCGTTACATGTGCGACATCCGCAAAGCTGACGGTGAACGCCTTCTTTTTCAAAATATTTTTCGTTGTTTTATGTCCTGCGGACAGGCACAGAATCACTTGGTTTTCGTCATACAAGCCGCCCCAGGCCGCATTCATCAAATCCGCGCTTCCATTCTCGTCATAGGTCCCGACAAGCAGCACGGGCAGTGGATAAACCCACGGTTTTGCTCCAAAATTTTTTCTCATTCCAATCCATCCTTTCATCCTTTTGTTCGGGGCGAAGCGGACCATAGAAATGGGACGCCGCCGCACCGCCGTCAATCAAAAAATCCGCTCCGGTGATAAACTGTGCGCGTTCGCTCATCAAAAGCTGCACGCCGTCCGCCACCTCATCCGCCGTTCCGGGTCTTCCGGCAGGACATTTTGCAAAATACTCTTATAAAACGCTCCGCGCGGCCGTTGAATTCATCCATAGCCAATGGCGTTAATGACAGAAAGCGCTATGGAGCCGTCAGCGCAGGACCTGCTTTAAAAAAACACATTCGGGAAAAGGATAAAGCCTTTTTGCGCCCGAAATGCAACCTCCGACAGTCTCTTTGCCCTCTCCCCCCTCAAACCGTTACGGCCTCACCATCGTGCGCTTCTTTCCCCTGCGGACAGGCTGTAAAATACGGCCGTCATCAAAATACGCCCGTTCCTTGCCGCCGCCGGCAGCCCGCTTCCGGCAAACAGAATGGCGGTCGCCACGTCGTGCAGATACGTTGTTTTTTCCGTTGCGTTCTCCCCGTATATCCCTGCCGCAGCAATCGCACGTCAAAGCAAACGGAAACAATGCTTTCAGTATGGATATGCCTTCGGCAATTTCCGGATATGTTCTCACACCATAGGCCGAGAGGGTGTCCGGATACGGACTGCAAATATCCATCAGCTCTGATTCCCGAAGCGGCGGCTGTATTTGATCCGAAAGAGGGCCGAAAAGCTTGTAAAGGATGGCGGCAAGGAATGTCATATTGCTCAGGTGACGCAAAATAATAAAATTGCCTTTTGGATTAAGCAGAGACCGATTTGACGAAAAAACCTTGCCTTCAAAGCATAAAGCTATAAACTGCGAAAGCAAAATGCTAAGAATCCAAAAAATCACAAATAACGTCCGCTCAGACCAGGCCGCAAGGATAAAACATACGCCGAACCCGAAACAAATCGGCTCCGGCGTCACTTTGAAAAGCAGAATATAAATAAAATTCCGTTCGAAATGCGAGCGGTAAGATCGGAGTAAAACGCTTGCTCCGCGCGCAAGGGCTCCCCGATTGTTTTCTGCCGCCCGGAGCCAAATATGCTTTCACCCTGTGCTTAAGAGCATATATTTTCCGACTGCTTACAGAAATGGAGCCGGCATCACGCTGTCAAGAGGCAGCAAAAAAAGATGCCGACGCAAAATTCTGATGTGGAGTTGAACCGACAAGAAAATATATGCAATGAAATATCGCTGACACGATATGATATACGGTTATGCCGTATGGTATACTTGCAAAGCAAGTATACCATACCCGCAGGGTAAATAACCCATTCCGACAGGAACGGATATCGTTGTAAAAAACCACTCTTACCTTGGTAGACAAAAGAGGTTCCTTTCGTGTCTAGGAGGCCTAAAAGTGCACCAGCTTGATACCTTTTCACACAAACACCCAACTATCATTTGAGGCGCCCAACTAAAAAACAACTATACGGTTATTGTTTTTCCTTTTCGCGCATTTTATAATATAATTGTGGCCACGAAAACAACAAGAGAGGTTTTATTATGAATATCTATTTTGCGGAAAAGCTGAAAAAGCTTCGAGCAGAGAAAAAAGTATCACAGGAAAAACTGGCACAGTATCTGGATGTTTCATCTCAGGCGGTAAGTAAATGGGAGACAGGAAACGCATACCCTGACATCACACTGCTTCCAGACCTGGCGCGCTTTTTCGGAGTTACGGTTGACGAGCTACTTTGCGTTGAGAAAATTGATGAAAAACGACTGTTCGACGAGTATTCTGAAAAGGCGGCGGACTTGTTCAGATCCGGTAACACCGCAGGCGCGCTCGCGCTATGGCAACAGGCGTACCGAAGTATGCCCAATAATATCGACGTTAAGGAAATGCTGATGTCTTCATACTTTGATACGGATCGTAAAAAGTATTTTAATGAGTTTTACGATCTTGCAATAGATATCTGCAACGAAAACGCTGAGGGAAAAGCATGGGCAATGTATTACAAAGGTCAGGCGATTTCACAACTCGCTCGTGTTTTTGCGGAACGTGGAGAAACGGAGGAGGCGCAAAAATGGGCAAGAGAGTCGATCTCGATTTTCAATTCTACGGAAATCATCGCTTCGATGATCGACATAGGCGAAGATTTGATCAACGATGTTGCATTCTGTACCTATTGGTTTTTGGAAGAACTATTTTATTTGGCATGTCGCATAGACGGAGATGACAGCATTGACCTTGGCATTGAATATAAGCAAAACTGCTTTAAGACCGTGGCAAAGATATTTGAAACAGTCTATGAAAATGATGATACAGGTTTTGAACAGCTGCAGCATTTGTTTAATCTTCATCAAGGAATTGCTGAATACGAAGCAACAAAACAAGGCAACGAGTGTGTTATTAAGCATCACCTTGAACGTGCATTTGAGTGTTGCAAAAAGTCTATGGCAGTAAAAAAGCACAAACTGATTCATCCAATGCTGTACGGTTGGCAGACTTCTGATACTCCGAGCGATAACAAAAGTAATATTCGGTATTTGTCAGAACGCTTAAAACAGGATGTATATGATCCATATCGTCAGATAGATTGGTTTAAGACTATTGAAGTTGATACAGCAAAACTTCTTTGACCTTATCAAGGTCTGAATACGACAAACCCCTCTACGAAAACCTCTTTTGCCTTAGTAGACAAAAGAGGTTTTTTACATGGTGCGGGCGGCGGGACTTGAACCCGCACGCGTAAAGCACTGGTTTCTAAGACCAGCTTGTCTGCCATTCCAACACGCCCGCACAGGATGCTTTTATTGTAACACCCAAAGCCCCGTTTGTCAATACGGATGACATTTTGACCGCTATTTTTCCTTCTTTGTTGCTTGCAATTTAACGTAATTTGTGCTATAATGTAAATATAAGATTTCGCAATTTCTCCATATGGTTTCCGAAAGGACGGTTGTTCTATGAAGTGTCCCGCCTGCGCGCATCCTGAAAGCAAGGTAATCGATTCGCGCCCGTCTGCGGACGGCTCCTCCATCCGCCGGCGCCGCGAATGCCTGCACTGTCAAAAGCGCTTCACCACTTACGAAACGATCGAGACTGTGCCGATTACTGTTGTAAAAAAAGACAAATCACGCGAGAGCTTTGACCGCAACAAGGTGCTCAACAGCATCATCCGCGCCTGTGACAAGCGTCTGGTGACCCGCGGTGAAATGGATTCGGTGGTTTCTTCCATCGAGATGCAGCTTCAGAATTCCCTGCAGACCGAGATCCCCTCCTCCCGCATCGGTGAGATGGTGATGGAACGGCTCAAGGATGTCGACGAAGTGGCCTACGTTCGATTCGCGTCGGTATACAGGCAGTTCAAGGATATCGACGCGTTTATGGATGAGTTGAACAGGCTGTTGGCCGAGAAGAAATAACGCACTTTAACGGTACCATTGCGAGACGGTAAGAAAGAGAGGTCGACGGTGATGTTTTTCAAGGGCGATACGATCGTATACGCCACCACGGGTGTCTGCGTGATTGACGACATCCGCGAACAGGCCTGCACCGGTGAGGTGCACACCTATTATGTGCTGCAGCCGGTATTCGACAGCAGCTCGAAGGTCTTTGCGCCGGTCGGCTCCTCCGAGCAAAAGATGCGCGCCGTGCTTACGGCCGGCGAAGCAGACGAGCTTGTCCGTACGCTTCCCGACGCTCCCGCCGAATGGATTGACAACGACAGCCGCCGCAAGGAGACGTTTTCTGCCATGCTGCGCTCGGGTGACCGCAGCGAGCTGGTGCGGCTGGTCAAAACGCTGCATACGCACCGTTTGGAGCTGCAGCAGTGCGGCAGAAAGTTCCATCTGGCCGACGAACGTATGCTGCGTGACGCGGAACGCGTTTTGTTCGAGGAATTGGCCTATGCGCTGTCTATCCCGCCGGAAAGCGTGGGCGATTACCTGCGCGAGCACGCGAAAACGGCTGCGGTCGGCTGATATTGCCGAATCGCCGGCCAAAGCCGACCAATGGCACACGCAGAAAAAATTTCAAAAAGGGCTTGATTTTATCACGCGGCTGGTGTATAATAACGCCAGTCGCCCGCTATGGCGATAAAACGGAAAAACCAAGATAAGCGGAGGCATAGCTCAGTTGGTCAGAGCGCACGGTTCACATCCGTGAGGTCGCAGGTTCGAGCCCTGCTGTCTCCACCATAGGAAAACACCATCGCAATCCGAACCCATAAAGTTTGGTTTGGGCGGTGTTTTTGTTATAACCTCCGCATTCAAGCGGTTGGATAGACTTTGAAATCATAAAGTTTGTTCGGATGCAAAATCTTAAAAGGTTGAAAAACAAATGATCCGAACTGCCTGATTTGATTGATGATACGATACATCAAATGCGATTGATATTCGATATCATAAGAGGTAGGTACCGCTATGACTATTGAAACAGAAAGACTGTACCTGCGTCCTTTTCTTGAAAGCGATGCGGCGGATGTATTTGAATATTTAAGCAAACCGGCGGCAAACTGTTTTTCCGATATGAAATTGCACTCGATTGAGGAAGCCAAAGAAGAAATGAAGCGGAGAGCCGGCGAAACCGAATATTATTTTGCCATCGTTTTGAAAGATTCAAATAAAGTTATCGGTGAAATAGTTGCTTATCCGGAACATAGTGAAGCTCACGATAAACGCTCACCCTCAGACACTTTCAGTCCTTGCTGGATGCTGAATGCTGCCTATCGGGGAAAAGGTTATGCGTATGAAGCGGCTCGCGCTTTTTTCGATTACCTGTTTGAGGTGAAAGAAGCAAGACGCATATATGCTTATACCGAGGATTATAATCTATCGAGCCAACGTCTTTGTGAAAAGCTGGGTATGCGTCGGGAAGGACTGTTTAAGGAGTTTGTATCCTTTGTAAAGAACCCGAACGGCACGCCTCACTATGAAAATACCATCCAGTATGCCATTCTGAAAAAGGAATGGTCTTGACGGATTTCAGTTTTTGAACCATATACAATTCAAATCTTCCTTGGTCCCCAAAAGTATTTTCGTTATCCCCGCTTTTGCTCTGATTTGAATACACGAGACATCTCGCATAATCCCGTGATTAACCGTTGCAGGATGCATAAAAATCTTGTTCGATGCAGGGGCGTTACGACGGAGGTATTATACTGTTTTTTCCCCCGAAGCTCTTAAAAGAGAAGACGTATATCGCCACAGCGACCATTTTCGGACAGATTGTCCGGTGCAATCCGGATAGCTGCACATCCGCCTTTCAAACGGTAATTCCCTGAAATTGGAGGCAGAATATAATGATTAAACCGAAGAAGTTGAAATACGGCGACACAATCGGTATCCTCGCGCCCTGTTTGTCGTGCAGTCCGGAGCAGATACAGGCGCCGGCCGAAACACTGCGCGGACTGGGCTTTCAGGTCCGGCTGTCCGAGCACCTGTTTTCCAACACCTGCGGATTCGCCGGCAGCATCGAGGAACGCGCGGCGGATTTCAACGCCATGATTGCGGACGACAGCGTTCAAATGCTGCTGTTCGGCGGCGGCGAGGTCAGCAACGAGCTTTTGCCGTACATTGACTATGCCCTTATACGGGAGCACCCGAAGCTCATTTGCAGCTACAGCGACAGCACGCCGCTGCTCAACGCAATCCATTTTATGTGCGGACTGCCCGTGTTTTACGGTGCATCGGTCCGCACGTTCGGAAATCTTACCGACTACAACCGGCAGGCATTTGAAAGCATCCTGATGGATACCGGACATACATATCGAAAATCCGCCCCGTGGAAAACCATCTGCGCCGGAAAATGCGAGGGCGTGTTGGCCGGCGGCTATTTGGCGAATTACGCGGCACTGTATGGTCTGGATTATTACCGTGAGACGCCGGAGGATGCCTGTCTCCTGTTCATCGAAGACCACGAAATGTTCAGCTCGCCCGCAATTGTAGCCAAATGGTTTGCCAATCTGGAGCATCGGGGTGTATTTCGCAAAGCGGTCGGATTGCTGTTCGGGCATTATTCGGAAAGCGTTCCGGACGCAGTTGATGAAATCCTGTACAGAACCGGCAGGAAATACGGCATTCCCGTCGTCCGGTGCGAAGATTTCGGACACGGGCTGAACAACGCCATTCTGCCCATCGGCATCCCTGCAAGGCTGGACACGGAGCAGGACACTTTTGAATTGCTGGAAAGCGGCGTCAGCGAATAAAGCGGCAGCCGTTCCCGACAGCTTTGCAAACGAAGCTGCATAAATATTGTGCAGACGGCAATCCGAGCTTGGCTTTTCGCCGGAAGCCTGTTTCAGCAGGAGCCGGACGACACGCATGAGCGGCTCGGCGTGAAACGGTACGAGCTGCTGCATACCATTTTGAACGTGCCGAACCGTGCGGCAAAAGCCGCGGAAAAGGATATCAGGGAATCCATTAAAAGCGGTGCAGAATCAAAACTTTCGATGCTTTCGGAGAATTCGCAAAGCAAATATGAATCGCTGACCGCCCTGCCGCGTTTGACGCGTTTTTGAATGGAGCCGTTCAAGCAGAAATGGAATGAAAAACGTCTTTGATTCAACGACCGCTTGCTGTTCCGGCAGACGATTTTACGGTATACTATTCGCACAAACGGAAACGAAAGGCGGATATGAAATGTTTGATATGCAGCAGGTAGGAAGCCGTATTTCCAAGCTGAGAAAATCGATCGGTATCACGCAGACCGGGCTGGCGGACCGGCTGGGGATCAGCTTTCAAGCGGTCTCCAACTGGGAAAGAGGCGTCAGTATGCCGGACATTTCCAAGCTGAAGGAGCTCTCGGAAATCTTCGGTGTCACCGTCGACGAAATCCTCGGAGGCGGAACGCACAGCGAGCTCGTGCGGGAACTGATTGAAAAGCAGCCTGTAAGGAAAGCCACCCGCGAGGAGATTGAGGAAATTGCCCCGATCCTGCACGAAGCTCAAGTGGAAACGCTTTTGAACGGCTCGGACAGATGCGAAGCGGACATAGACATGGTCGCTTCGCTCGCTCCGTATTTAAGTCAGGCATATATCGACCGATACGCCCTGTCACTACTGAACAAATACAACACATTCCGGGCAATCGGAAGAATCGCCCCCTTTGTCAGCACCTCCGTATTGGAGGAAAAGGCGGCAGAGCTCGTAAAACGGTCCGGCAGCCTGGATGTCTTAGAGCCTGTTATGCCATTTCTCAGCAGCGAGCTGCTTGACCGGCTTGCAGATGCCTTCTATGAAAAAAACGGCAGCCTGTCTTCTCTGTCGCCGATTCTCCCCTTTATCAGCACCGCAAAATGCAACGCGTTCACAGAACTGGCTTATCGGGAGCACGGGCCGGCTGGCGCCGCACAACTTGCGCCGTTCGCCGGCACGGAGACACTGAACCGCATCGCCGCAGAAACGCTGGAAAAAGAAGGAATTGCCGCTCTGACGCCCCTCCTGCCCTTTATCGACAGCCGGATACTCGAGGATTTCCTGAACAACCGCACCCATTAAAGAATTGTTTATCGGCAAAAAAACAAAAAACGCCTGTGGGCGGGAAGCGCTGAGCTGCCCGACCACAGGCATTTTTAAGCTCCAAAGCGGCGCGCAACAATCCATTGCTTGCTTTTTCATTCCTTTTGTGTTACACTCACGCACAGGAAAGGTCGGGAATACGTCTGATGGACAGCCGTTTTGCCGTCGTATTCCCGACCATCGAAATCAACCGCAGCCCCGCATCTCCAAACATCCATCGCGGAAGGCGGGGATCGTCTCCTCAGCAAAAAGAACCAGCTAAGAAAATATTGAAAGGTGTGAATGAAATGATAGGTAAGCTGTTCAAACTGCTGCTCGGCATTCTTCTTTTGCCGTTCCTGTTCGCAGCCGGCGTCGTGCTGTCGCTTATGGTTCTGTTTTCCGTTATGGGATTCACAGGAATCGTATTCGGCCTTCTGCTGACAATCGCCTGTATTGCATTGGCAGGCGCCCTTTTTGTCGCGCCGGTCGCCGTTTTTTTCAAAGCTTTCAGGAACAAAAAGAAAGCCTGAACACAGCCGCGCCCTCTGTACAACGGCTCGCAGCGCCCAGCAAGCGTGGCGTTGCACGTTGTGCGAAAGCCGTCTGCACTTAAAAAGCAGCGCCTGCTTTTCACTCCTCTCTACGATATAATAAAAACAAACCCACATAGAAACGGCGTAAAACTTATGCTTGAAAAGAAGCTGCTCGCCGGCGTTCCTCCGCTGCGTTACGGCGACCCGTCGGCTGTCTGTTATATCGGCGCGGCGCAGCGGCTATTGGAAGCGCTCGGCGAGACGGTCGGACAGGACGAGCTGTTCGCCCTATGCGGCGCCGGCTTATGTTTTCCGTGGGGCTTCGGCACCTGCTGCGACGAAGTTGGTATCATCCCGGAAATTCCCACGCGCACGTTCGCGGCTTTTGGCTATGAGAGCGAATATCTGACCGGCGGGACGCTGGCGGACAAATCGGCGGTCCTTGCTAAAATCCGTGCTTCCATCGACGCGGGACGGCCGGTGATCGGCTTCGGCATCACGGTCAAAACGCCGATGGCCTGTCTGATCGTCGGCTGCGACGGCAACGGCCTGTATACGCGCGCCTTCCGGCCGCCGGCAAGACAGACCGAAAGCGGCGAGATGCCGTTTTATTCCGCTGACTGGTATGAAAACTGCGCGGGACTGCTGTTCGCCGGCGCGAAAACCGGGGACCGGCTGACCGGCGGCGCGGCCTATGCATGCGTCACCGACTGGGCACGGATATTCCGCAGTTACAGCCTGCCGGTCATGGCGGCGGGGAAGCCCGTCTACGTCGGGCAGCGCGCATTCGGCCGAATGACCGAATGGCTCCTGGACGACACGCAGTGGCAGACCCCGCAGCAGGACGGCAAAGAGATGTTCCTCAAGCAATGCGGTCTGCTGCTGTTCGCGCATTACCGTTGGCAGCTCGGCCTTTACCTGCGCCGGCTGGAGGATGGATGTCCCGGGACAGTGCCTGCCGCGGTATTCGAAACGCTCGAGCGCATCGGAGCCGCCGTTCCGGGCGCGCACGTATCCGATTTGTGGCTGCACGAGGCGGTCGACCCTGCGCTGGTAGATTTTTCGGCAATGCGCAGCCGTCCTTTGCGCGAAAAGACGGCTGAATATGTCCAGCGTCTCAAGGCGCTGGACGACGAGCTGCTCTGGTCGTTTGTCCCGCCCGCCACGGCGCAGGACAGGCCGCCGGATGCACTTGTATGCGAATCCTTTGCATACCGCCGCATCGGAAAAGTACGTTTTATCGGCATTGACGCCTGGCGCACCAACGAGGAATGGGACGCACTTTGGGCACGCAGCGACGCATTTTTTACAACGCTGGACGCGATGACGCCGAGATACGGCGCCGGTATCTCCGAGCCGTGCGCGATGATGCACCACAACGGACGCGAGGTGGACAGCGAAAATCACTACCTTGTCGGCCGCTTTTTCCGTGCGGATACGCCCGTACCCGAGGGATTCGATTTCTACGACGTGCCGACCGAGCGGGCAGCCTATGCGATTTTCACCTGCGAGGGCTTCGACGGTGACCGCTGGGCGGCCTACTACCGGACACGCGACCGGGTCCTCCGCGACGGGGTGCCCATCCCCTACCCGCAGCGCTACTGGCACGCGGAAGTCTGCACCGACGGCATACCGCGCAAGGGACGTTTTCGAATGGGATATCTATTTTCCGTAAGCGAATAGCAATCGACGGTGACGCAAAGGAAAATTCGATTTTCAAAGCAAGATTGCATTTACTTATACGCAATTCCAATCTGTACAAAAACCTTCGCATAATCAGATTTTGAAAACTTTTGCCGATAAGGGTTTTTTCGCTTACGTGTTTATGCGTTTTCGCAATAAACGTCGGAGCTCGGAAAAACAGGCTCCGCTTGATTTTGAAGCGGAGTCTGCTTGATTTACGCTCTGCATATCAGCCCACAGGCCCGGAAACGGAACAACCAGCCGTCTTTTGCCACAGCGCCGGGCCGGCAGAGCCTGATAAAAAAACCGATGCGAAGGATCGCATCGGTTTTTTACTTATGAAAAGCTCAGCGTGCTTTCTTCACCACGACAGCACCTGCCAGCGCAAGCAGCGCAAGGACGGCAAACGCGGCAATGCCGGCGTCGCCCGTCGAAGGCGTAGAGGAAGCGGCGGAAGAAACGGAAGAAGATGCGGGCGCCTCAGCCGAGGAATCGACAGGCGCTTCGGAGGAAGCCGGCGCTTCACTGGACGCATCGTCGGACGTATCGTCCGAGTCGCCGTCGCCGAATACGACCTCTGCCTGATCCGCAGCGTAGTTCTGCGCGACCTCATCGGCCGTCAGCGCACGGTCATAGAAGCGGAATTTGATATACTCAGTGGTATGAGATTTCGACGAGTCTTCGTGGCCGAAAAAGAAATCCGCCACATTCAGCACGCCGGTCGCAGCTTCGGGCGCCGTTGCGGCCAGTTCGCCGTTGATATAGATCTTGGAAGGCTCGCCGACCTTGAACACGACGGTGACCGTCGAATCGGAAAGCGCGTCCTTGCCGCCGATGGCCGATTTGGTCGGTCTTTTGTTGGGGTCATTCTTGAACTCGACGGCGTCGTCAGAAAGTCTGTAGAACAGCGAGTACGCGTCGGTCGTAGCGTTCAGATAGGTTCCCCACCTGTCACCGGTGACTTCGGTGGCGCCGAGCTGCATTTCGGTCGTGAACTCCTGCCCCTTGATCAGATCCACGATGCCCTGCGGGAAGTTGACCTGCGTAGCGGTGTTGAGATACGCGCCGTCCTTGAACTCGTTCTGCCCGGCTGTGTTGGGAACGTCAGCAATATCATTGTCGCCGGCCAAATCCGTCCATGTCGTGTCGCCGGCCTTCTGCTGCCCGGCGTCGTAGAACGCGACCAGCCCGTTGGTGACATACGACTCATCCGCAGCAAAAGCGCCGACAGCCGCAAAGCAGCCGACCAGCAGCAGCGCCGCGAGAAAGAGCGCAACTGTCTTTTTCATAACAAAATCTCCTTTTTATACAAATTTTGAATTTTCTGCATGATGTTTTAATCATACCATCATAAATCGGATTTGTCAATAGGTTTTACACAATTTAATCCAATTTGAACGAAGCGGGAAGGTATGCAATTCCGAAAAAAACGTTGCAAAGCGCTCGACGAAGTGGTATACTGGTGCAGGACAACATCTGTATCCGAACGAATCTGAAAGGAACGGTTTGACAAATGGCATTCACGTATACAATCGGCTGCGGCGTAACCAAATCGGCGCTGGCGGCCTTTATCCGGCGCGCGCACGCGGGCGGCGTGGATATCCACGCACTCTCCTACCGCAAGAACGGAAAGCCGGCCGCAGAGCTGGCGCTGCCGCCCTATTCGTTCGACCAGCGCGCACAGCTCTACTCTCTGTCAAAGTCCTTCACCTCGATTGCCGTCGGCATCGCCGCCGACGAGGGACTGCTGCGCGAGGACGAAAAGATTGCCGATATCTTTCCCGACAAGCTGCCGGCAGACGCGCCCGAAGCGGTGCGCGAAGCGCGGCTGTGCGACCTGCTCTCGATGCAGAGCGGACACGGCGTCTGCGCGCTGGCGGACATGCTGGAGGGAGACCCGATCGTCAAGTTCCTGCAGGCGCCGATGCCGCACAAGCCGGGCACGACCTTTCTGTACAGCACCGGTGCAACCTGTATCTGCGCGGCGGCAGTGGAACGCCGTGCGGGCGTATCGCTGACCGATTATTTGGAGGAACGCCTTTTCCGCCCGCTTGGGATTGCGAAGCCGTTCTGGAAAACCTTGAACGGCGTCACGCTCGGCGGCGTGGGGCTGTACCTTTCGGCGGCCGACCTCGTGCCCTTCGCCGAAATGCTGCGCTGCGGCGGCGTCTACGGCGGCAAACGCATCGTGAGCGAGCAATGGATCAAGAAAGCCACCTCGCGCCACTCGCTTGATGTCAACAACGGTTCGCACGACTGGACGGCGGGATACGGCTATCAGTTCTGGCTCAACGACAACGGCAAGGGCTACCGCGGCGACGGCGCGTTCGGACAGCTCTGCATCGTCATCCCCGATCGGGAAATCACCTTTATTATGCTTGCCGAAGCGACGAACATGCAAACCGAAATGGATATCATTATGGACTTTATTGAGCACGACAGCACACCGGACGGTCCCGACGAGCTGCCGGAGGATCTTTACGCGCCTGCGCCGACGGCCAAGACGGCTTTCTCGTACGCTTGGCATTGCGAGGAGAACGCTGCCGGCATCCGCGCGCTTCGGCTCGACTGCGACGGCGAGGTCCTGCGCATCACCAGAACCGACGCACGCGGCGAGGAAACAATCCGTGCCGGCAACGGACGTTATGCGGTGTCGGATTACACGATGACCAAGCTCTACCCCTGCATCTCGCAGCTCGAAGCCTACGCGCCGTTTGAAAAGCTGAAAGCGGCGGCGTTCTACACGCTGGAGGACGGTGCGGTCACTGTTACGCTGCGGCATCTCGAGTCGCCGCACACCGAGTACTGGCACTTCTCGCTCGGGGAGGAGCCGGAGTGGAGTCTCGCCGCGCGGACGGGGACCTTCACGCCTGCTTTGCGGCAGCCCATCCGCGGACGGGCGTGATCGGGGCGCACTGCCGCAAGCCCTACATAGGAAGCAGAGAGGCCGTCAATGACGGCCTCCCGTTTAAGAAACAGCCTGCTTTCGGCCGGTCAAAACGTGTTATGATTTTTTCCGCGCACCGCGCTTTTTACGGCAGGCAGGCTGCATCGCGGCCTGCCTATCTGTAAGCCCCATTTTCATAGCGGGAAGGACAAGCAGCCAACTAAGCAGAAGCATACAAATTGTTTCCGTTTATCCTTTTGCAGCACAAAAGTCGTTTTCCATTCCGACCCGCCGCCAAGCATGGCATCCGAAGGTTCCGTCGCCGCTCCACAGCCATTGCGTAAGCCGCCGCGCGGCGCACAAAAAAGCCCGTCCCACTTGGGACGGGCTTTTACCACACACATTTCCCTATGAAATCACTTGAAAGCCGTTATAGGCACTGATATCCGCCTGACGTCGGAAGTAGATGAGCTTACTGCCCATCTGTGCGTCGGTCTTACAGAACCGCGTATAGGTATTGACACCGCCGGCGCGGTCGGTGATATTCGCCTCGACCTGCACGTCGAAGGTATACAGCGTGCCGTTGATGCGGACGTTGTTCCAGATATGGCCGGAATAACCGCCGGAGATGTTGTTCGTTTTCCCCTCGACATAGAAGCATTCCAGACCGATCGCACGGGTCATAACCATGAACGCGGCGGAATAGTCATTGCAGACGCCGACATCGGAGATGAGGATATCATACGCGCGGAGGATGACCTCGCGGTCCTGCGACGCATAGGTTTTGCCGCCGAGAAGGCTGATGTAATCGGTCCAGTATTTGCTGCCGCGGCCGTAGGTGATGTTCTCCACCAGATAATCGTAGACGGCGCGGGTCTTATCATACGTCGTCATACCGGGCGTGAAAATCTCATCGAAAATCCGGTCGACCAGCTCGTCCACCGCGGCCACACCGGTACGCGTGGGATTGAGCGGGGCGCTGTTGAGGATGGCCCGCACATCGCCGGACGCACTGGAGCCTGCGGAAACGAATACGGTGCAGGCCGCTGTGCTGCCGTCGGCGGCACGCGCGGTGATGGTGGCGGTGCCGGGCTTTTTGGCCTCAACGCGGCCGCTGTCCGAAACGCCCGCGACACTGCTGTCGGACGACGACCAGCTCACGGCGGCATTCGCCGTAAGCTTGGCGGAATTCCCCTCCGTCAGCGACAGTTCCCTGCTGCTGAGCCTGAGCGTACCGCTCGACGTGCTGCCGCGGACCTCGAGCCGACAGGACGCCTGTTTGCCGTTCGCGGTCGATGCGGTGATCGTGGCCTTACCCGCGCTTACGGCGGTGACCAGCCCGTCGCGGACGGTGACGACAGCTTCGTCCGAGCTTGTCCACGTGACGGCGGCGTCGGCTGCGTCCGCAGGCGTGACGGTGGCCGAGAGCTTGAAGGTCTTGCCTGCGTCGAGCAGGACGGTGCGATAGTTGAGCGCAACACTCTCCACGCCGGCGGCGGAAACTTCTATTTTGCAGACGGCTGTTTTGCCGTTGGGAGACGCGGCGGTGACGGTCGCACTGCCGGCGCGCAGCGCGGTAACGACGCCGTCCTCTACGCGGACGACCGACTCATCCGAGCTTGCCCACTGCAGGGTCATATCCGCAGCGGAAGCGGGCAGGACGGCGGGCGTCAGCGTAAGCGATTCGCCGGCCTTCAACGCGGCTTCGGTACGGTCAAGCGTAACGCTCTCAACCTCCGCAGGTTTGATTTCAAACGCGCAGGAGGCGCTTTTTCCGTTGACGTCGATGGCATAGACGCGCGCCAGCCCGGGGCCGACGGCGGTGACGACACCATCCTCCACACGGACGACCGACTCGTCGGTGCTTGTCCACGTAACGGCGTCCGCGTCGGCCACGCCGGTGGCGGAAAGCGTGAATTTCTTCTCGGGCGCGAGGATGACGGTGCGGTAATTGAGCTTGATGTCCGCAAGCGCACCCGTTTCGGGCACGGCGGCGGGCAGGTCGTCCGTCAAAACGGAATGGATGCCCGCGCCCGGCACCAGCGGTGCGGACGCGTTGCTTTCGGTTATGGAATATGTATCTTCAGACGCGCCGTCCGCACTGCAAGAAGCGAGCGCGGCGGCTGCAAAAAACGCGGAAAACGCCAGCACGGCGAGCTTTTTCATCAAACGGAGGACCTCACTTTCGGGATTCCGACGGCATGACAGAGGATTCGGCTTTTATAAGAATACCATAATTCCGCCGATTTGTAAACCCCTTTTCGGCAATTTTAACAATTACGGCCGAAAGGACACATACAGCACGACCGAGCTGACACAGAACAACACCACCGCCGCCTGCAAAACAGCGTCGATAGCGCGCGAAACCGTCGAATGCCCGTCATGCGGCTCCGACAGGCGCATCCCGAGGAAAACAGCGCCGACAACGGCCAGCGGGACGACATAGCGGAAATCCTGCGTACAATTATAAGGATAATCAAAGCAGAACTTGAAGTACATCCCCAGCATCGAGGCAATCAGCACACCGAAGAAGGCGCGCAGCCCGCCGCAGAGGAAACGGCTTTTGGCAAACACATAACGCAGCAGAAGCACAAACGCCGAAACCGCCAGAAGAAGGTTGGAAACCGAGAGCGTATATGCAAAGACCGAGAGCAGCGGCTCGTTCTTGCCGATATAATATTCGCCGAACATCGAGCTTTTCAGCATCGCCAGCGGGATGTTGTATTCAAAATACGTATACCCATAGTTTTTACCGCGTGCGACCCACACGTCGGTCGTGCGGAGATCGAAGAAGCGGCGCCAGACCGGGTAGTCGCCCAGATACTGAACATTATTCCTGCCGATGTCGGGAACATAGGTCAGCGGCGTTTTGGTGAGGATATAGTTGCGCACGCCCCACCACAGGCCGAGCGGGAAGCAGACGGCGGCAAACGCGGCAAACTGCCCGATAAGCCGCTTATAAGCCTTCGACCGGAAAAACCGGACCGCGAAGAGCACGGCAATAGCGGGCGCGACCATCGCAACCGAGAGCTTGGTCATCATCCCCAGTCCCACGCATAGGGCGACCGTCAAAATACCCTTGAGCGACGGTGCGCGGTACCAGCGGCCAGCGGTCAGGATAGACAGCAGCGAAAAAAGCACGCTGAGCATATCGTTGTTGACGCTGCCCGCAAGGATAAAGAACGTCGGGTGGAAAGCGACAATCGCTACTGCCGCGACAAGCCCGCGGCCCTTCAGGCCGAGCAGGCGGAACAGACTGCGCGAGACGAGCATTGCCGCCGAGGAATAGAACAGCGTGAGGATCTGTATGTTTTCAACCGCACAGGCGTAGAACCCCTCACCGCCGAGAAGGGTCTGCAGCTTCAGCCACGCCGCGCAGAGGATGTAGTGCAGCGGCGGATGGTAGTTCTGGTTCACGCCGGTCATTGTGACCTTGGGCAGCGAAAGGTTGTTGTAGATGTATTCCATATACGGGATGTGCCCGTTGGTACCGCCGGCGTCGTGCTGGCGTACAAGGTGGCCGGTAAGCAGGACATAAGCCGCACGCACGGCGAAGCCCGCAATGATCAGCAGCAGGACGATACGCTCGGCATCGAGCTTGTCCAGTGTGCGCCAATAACTGCAAAGCGCCAAAGCGACGCACAAACCCGTCGCGGCGACGCACAGGCCGGGGTTTTTATAAACAAACCAAAGCATCCACGGAAGCGCGGCGTAAACGATGCACAGCGGTACAAAGAGGACGGCAAACGAACGGCCGCAGTCGGCATACCCGCGGTAGGCCAGACAAACATAGAAAGCCGTGACCGCCAGCAGCAGCACCAGCGAAACAAACATACTCGGATCAATGCCGGAGGGTCGGTTGAGCGCGGCGAAGGGCAGACAGGCCGCGGCGAGCAAAAGGTAGGGGTGACGGCGCAGCGCGGCAAGCGTGCCTTCCGGCTGCGCGGGCTGAGATTGCGTCATTGGAAAAGCGCCTCCTTTTTTCCGGGGAAACTCTGAGGATGTCCGCACGAACCGTGAGCGAGAGATTTTGTCCCGGACGGAAGTTGAAAAACAACGGATTTTTCGGTGCATTTCCTATTTTTCAACCGAACAGCCGGAGCGAAAGCGCCGCGCACGGTCAACGGCGACGGATGCAGAGGTTCCCTTATATCCGTCAAAGACAAAAGCCGCCCGCAAAGACGGCGGGCGGCAAGCGGCTTACGACTCTTTTTTCTCGTGATATTCCTTTTCCGCGTTCACGTTCCAAACCGCATCCTTGCTGCCGTCGCCGATGATGGCGCGCACCGCCTCCATGGCCGTGAGCATCGAATGATCCATATTGTTGTACTTATGCTGGCCGTTCCGGCCGATACAGTAAAGGTTGTCGAACGTGTCGAGATATGCGCGCACCTTGTCAAATTCCGCGTAGGTGCCGAAGTAAGCCGGATACGCTTTTTTCACGCGGACACGCACCGCATCGCGGACGTCGGAAGCGCTGATGATGCCGATGTGCTCCAGCTCCTTCTTGGCGAAATCGATAAAGGCCTCGTCGCTCATCTCCCACATCGCGTCGCCCTCGTTGCAGAAATATTCCAGCCCGATCCAGACCGTATGCTCGGGATCCTCCACCATATAGGGCGACCAGTTGTTGAAAATCTGGAGCCGGCCGATGCGGACGTCGCGCTCCTGCACATAAATCCAGCAGTCGGGCACGATATTGGCCAGCGTTTTCATCTTCGTCTTATTCCGGATCAGCAGCTTGTCCACCAGCAGGCCGACGGTGATGAAGTCGCGGTAGGGCAGCGCCGAAGCGATGTCCGAAACCTCCTGCGGGACGCCGCCGTCGAACGCAGCGACGAGATCCTTGATCGGCATTGAGGACAGGTAATACTCGCCCTTATATGTCTTCTCGCCGTCCTTCTCCTCGGCAACGACGCCGGTCACGCGGCCGTTCTCGGTCAGGACCTGCTTGACGCGCGCGTTCTTCACGATCACGCCGCCGCGGGCAACGACCTCGTCCGCGAGCGTCTCCCAGAGCTGCCCGGGGCCCTTCTTCGGATAGATGAACTGCTCGATGAGCGAAGTCTCGACTTTTTTACCGTCTGTATTGCGGACAAAGGGCTTCTTGACCATCGTCCAGAGCGCCTTGAAAAGCGACAGCCCCTTCACGCGCTGCGCGCCCCAGTCCGCCGAAATCGAATCGGGATTGACGCCCCAGACCTTTTCCGTGTAATCTTCAAAGAACATTTTATACAGCGGCGCGCCGAAGCGGTTGATATAAAAGTTTTTGAGATTGGTCTCCTTTTTCTTGAAAACGGCCGACCAGACATAGCCGAAGCCCGCCTTGAGCGTGTTGGCCACGCCCATATTGCGGATGGTTTCACCACTTAAGGAGATGGGATACGCAAAGAATTTGCGGCGGAAGAAAATGCGCGACACGCGTGTGCGCACAAGCATCACGCGGTCGGTCTTTTCGGGGTCGGGACCGCCGGGAGCAAGAGGCTTTTCACGGCCGAGCAGCGCATCGTCCTTTGAGGGTGCGCCCTGAATGGGCATCAGGGTTCGCCAGAAATCCATTACCTCATCGTTTTTTGAGAAAAAGCTGGTCCTTGCTGAAAAAGCGATGGCCGCCGATGTCCATACGGTTGCCGTTATAGCGCACGGTGCGCGATATGCCGCCGATAAAGTCCTCCTCCTCGAGGATAATCGGACGGATGTCCGTTTTCGTCAGCAGCTCATAGGCGGCGGTCAGTCCCGCGGGACCGGCGCCGATGATGACGGCCGTCTTCTGCGCTTCGCTCATTGTATATCTTCCCCTTTTCCGGTATTTTTACTGTCCTTTCCGCCATAGACGAAAATTTTGCGGCCCAGATAATTCCAGACCATCACAAGCCCTGCGACTACAATCTTGATCGGCAGAAGAAACGCATCACCCAGCAGCGCCACGCCCAGCATCATCCCCAGCTCGGTCAAAGCCAGCCCGATGAGGCCGACGACAGCGAAAATGAGGAACGCACCCAGACTTTTTCCCTTTTCCTGCTGGCCGGGACGATTGAACACGAACAGAACCGACAAAACATAGTTTGCAACCAGACCGAAGAGAAAGCCGACCGCCGTCGCCGCAGCGGTGCGCCCGTCCGCGATATGAAGGAAAAGGAAATCAAAGCTGAAATCACCGAACACAAAATGGTAAAACAACATCAGCGAAGCCGTGTCCACCACGAAGGCGATGCCGCCGACGATGCAATATTTCAAAAACTCGATCACCTGCTCGGAGCGAAGAAGCCTTTTGAGCTTATGCAATGGAATCCCTTCCCTTTTCCGTAGTTATCGGAGCCTGTCCCCCTTCGGAGGCCGAAAAGCCTTGATAGGGGTTTTGACTATGATAGCATTTTTCAGTCCACATGTCAACCGTTAAGTGGTCATCTTGTCGAAAAAGATATTTTTGACAGGTCTTCGGACACACAAATCCACCAAATGACGGGCAATTCATGCCTATATTGAATAGATTTCATATCCGTTTGCCGGTGCGGTGCGGCCAAAAGCAAAAAAACAAGCCGCCGCAGAATCCGCAAGGCACTCAAAGTTTCACCCGTTCTTTCATCCGCCGTCCGGACCGATGCCGTCCAAACGAACCTGCGCAGGCCTCGGTTTTTGCAAACAAGTCCGCAGCGCACGGACAGGCAATTCGGCATATTCAGGGCTCCGCCGCTGCAATTTTTGTTCTCCCTGTGCCGCGCGCCGTGCTTTTTCCCGGCTGAAAATCATTTCTTTCGCCCTTTCGGCATATGGTTTACAAAGCGAGAGGAAGGGAAATCGTTATGAACAAAGCGATCACGATGAAAAAGACCATTCGGGACGACGACGGGCGCGACCTGCTGCGGATCGCCTCCGATACGCTGCCCGACGCCGGTCATAAGGCGATTGAAGCGTTTTACGCCAAAAACGACCGCGATTTCCAGCAGTCCTGCGAAAAGCTGCTGCTGCCGCGCGCCAAACGCGACGTTTCCGACGAGCGCTTCAAGACCTACGGCGCGGTGCGGCGGCTGACCGTCGCCTGCGATACGCCGGAGCTGCTTTCAATCGTCTGCGATGTATCGGTCTACGACGGACGGCGGCGCAGCGCTTCGCGCCACAGCGAAAACTGGGACCGGGAGAACGGAATTCTGCTGTCTTTTACCGACGTTTTTGTCAAGGGTGCAGAAAAGACGCTGCTGGCGCTGCTTCGCGAGCAGGCGGTCGAAATGCAGGAAAACGGCAAGCGGAGTCATTATTCCAACTACGGGACGCTGCTGCGGCGCCATTTCTCCAAAAACGCGTTTTTTTTCACGCCCGAGGCCATAGGCTTCTTCTATCAGCCGAACACACTGGGCATCTCCGACAAGCCGTTCGTCTACCTTCTGCCGCGCAAGACGCTTCGCGAACGCGAATTGTTGAAAAGTACAACCTTTTGAGCGAAAAACACCTTGACAGCGGCGGCGGAACGCGTATAATGAAAGGCAAAGGAAGCGCGCCGCAGAGGCTTCGCTTTTGCGGCGGGAAAGGATGAACACAAAAATGAAACAGATTAGAGTTGCAATCCTCGGGCAGGGACGCTCCGGACGTGACATCCACGGCCTGCATCTGAAAAAGGACACCGAGCGCTTCAAGGTCGCCGCCGTTGTCGAGCCGTTCGACATCCGCCGCGAGCGCGCCGCAAAGGAATACCCGGGCTGTGACACGTACTCGGATTACAGGGCGCTATTGGAGCGCAGGGACATCGACCTGATCATCAACGCCACGCCGAGCTATCTCCATTTCCCGATCACGAAGGAATTTCTCTCTGCGGGCTTCAACGTGCTGACCGAAAAGCCGTTCGTGCCCACCGTCGCGGAATGCGACGAGCTGACCGCGCTGGCCAGGGAAAAGGGCGTGCATATGCTGGTGTTCCAGCAGAGCCGGTTCGCCAACTATTTCCAGAAAGTCAAGGAGGTCATTGCCAGCGGCGTCCTCGGGCGCATCGCGCACATTTCCATCCAGTTCAACGGCTTCGCCCGCCGCTGGGACTGGCAGTGCTGCCTGGACTTCAACGGCGGCAACCTCGCCAACACCGGCCCGCACCCGCTGGATCAGGCGCTGAATCTGATGGACAACTACGGCGAGATGCCCAACGTGTTCTGCCATATGGACCGGCTGAACACCTTCGGCAACGCGGAGGACTATTGCAAGCTGATCCTGACGGCGAAGGACCGTCCGCTCGTCGACCTCGAAATTTCGTCGGCGGACGCGTATCCGCTTTACACCTACAAAATCCACGGCACCAACGGCACGCTTAAGGGCACGATGGCGCACATCGACTGGAAGTACTTCAAGAGCGAGGAAGCGCCCAAGCAGGTGCTCATCCGCGAGACACTGACCGCAGGCGAGGAAAAGCTGCCCGCCTACTGCTCTGAGACGCTCAAATGGTATGAGGAGAGCTGGGACGGCGACCCGCAGGCCCCGTTCATCGCTGCGGTAGAGGAATACTACACACAGATTTACCGCCTGTTCACCGAGAACCGGCCGCACGACATCCGTATCGAGCAGGTGCGGCAGCAGCTTGCCGTTATCGAAGAGGCGCACAGACAAAATCCGCAGATTTGCTGAACACACACAACGCCGGCGCCGTTTTTCGAGCGCCGGTGTTTTTCTATGGACAGAGCCTTCTTGAATCCCTCCGAGAAACTTTGAAGATGCTTTGAAGGCTCCGTCAAAAGCGCTTGCCGCCCGCTGCCTTTGCGGGCAAGCCGAAAGTCGTGTTTGATTTCGGCTACCGATATCAAAAGAGGCGTTTTTTTACAATTTGATGGTTGCAAGCATTCAAAGGGTTATACTATAATTATGTTTATACGGCATAGTGCGCGATTGTGAAAAAATTCGGCGATTGTCGCACTGCGTCCACCGCAGGAAGTGCGAACTTTTCTGCGGTTACGGCCAAAAGCCTTGCGCCTGAATATGGCTCGACACGCATTGTAAAAATTCAGACTTTACGGGCACCGGCGCTTTCACGGCAGAGGTGCAAAATCTCCCATTTTGCCGCGCCCTTGTTTTTTGTGCCGGTCGGGAAGCCGACCCGAACCGCCTGTACGCACGCTTTTGCATGCGCGCACACTTGCGGGCATCGCTTAAACAACGCCCCGTTTTTCGGGGCTTTCCGTTCAGATAACCATCCGGGAAAGGAATTGATCTGCTTGGCACTGACCTTCGTCGGCGGACTGACGCTCGAATCAAGAAGGAAAAACATCGTGCTGCCGATAGAGGATGCATCTCTGCCCGCCGTGGTCCGGCTGAAGCTGCAAGATAACTGCATACCGGTCGTGTGCGCAGGCGAAAAAGTTGCCGAAGGCGAAAAAGTCGCCGCAAACGCCGACGGGTTCTGCCTCCTGTCATCGGTCTGCGGAACCGTTATGTCGGCCGGCGACGGCTTTGTGACGGTACGCAGCGAACGCAGCGGCGAACCGGTCGGCCTTCCGCCGGTCGAATCGCCGGTGGTTTCGCTCAGCTACGAGGATGTGTCCGAGCGTCTCAAACAGGCGGGAATCGTCGGCGCAATGAGCGGTATACCGATCTATCAGAAGCTCGCGCGCGCCAAAGGAAAAGCCAAGCGCATCGTCATCAACTGTCTGGAGAGCGATCCCTATTCCGCGCACATCTCGCGGCTGGTCACCGACCACGCGGAGGAGATCGTCAACGGCGCAAAAATTCTGATGCACGCCGTCTGTGTCAAACGCTCGGTCATCGCCATCGAAGAAAACCGCACCGAAGCCATCCGCGCGCTGCGGAACGCCGTATATGACAAAACGCTTGTCAGCACCGCGCTGTTCAAGCCGAAATATCCCGCCGGCAACGAGCTGCTGGCCATCAACGCCATATACGGGCGCGAGGTGCGGAGCGGACGCACGGCCGAGGAATCGGGCTATCTGGTACTGTCGGCCGAAACGCTGCTGAACGTGTTCCATGCCTTCGCCTACGGAACGCCGCAAACACGCAAGGTCATAACCGTTTCGGGCAACGCTGTGAACCGAAAAAAGATCCTGCGCGTGCGCAACGGCACGACGGCCGACGAGATTTTCGCCAACTGCGACGGATTTGCCGTTCAGCCGGGCGCGGTAATCGAGGGCGGGATTATGCGCGGGAAGGCCATCACGCTGGACGAATGCGCCACCCTTTCGACCAACGTGCTCGTCGCGCTGCCAAAGCGGCCGCTCGATGTGGACGGAGACTGCATACGCTGCGGACGCTGCGTGCGCGTCTGTCCGATGCACTTGGCACCGCTCAAGCTGGCTTCACAATCCAAGGATGGGCAGATCGAGGATTGTCTGGCCATCGGGCTGGACGCCTGCATCGAATGCGGCTGTTGTGCGTATGTCTGTCTGGGCAAAGTGAACCTGCTGCGCCATATCCGTGCCGCGAAAGCGCAGGCGCACCCGCCTGCCGGCGAACAGCCGCAAGCATCCCCAAGCACCAAGGAAGGCGCGGAGAACACCAAGGCACGCCGGCTTGAAACAGCAGAACCGTCAAGCGCCGCAACGGGTGAACCGCCTGCTCCGCAGCAGCCCGCCGTCAGGACGGAACTCCCCGCCGACGAAAGGTCCGGCACGGAAGCAGAAGCCGCGTCTGCAGCACCGGCGGAGGCACCGGAAGCTGCCGATCCCGTCAAAGCATTCTACGACGCATTCGGTCCCGCTGCCGAAGCGCACAGACAGTCGGCGCCAGACAGGGAGACGAAGGATTAAAGGCCTTACCTGCGGTTTTGCTTTTACGAAAAGCAGAGCCCTGTCGGAGCGGCTCGCCGCGCTCAACCGGTTTTCTGCCCGCGAACGGCATACTTCCGACGCCGGCCGCGGAAGAGCCGGTCCGAATTCAAGTTTAAGGAGCCTGAACGTATGCCAGAGGAGAAAATGATCTGTCCGCCGTTCATCCGGCATGGCGAAAAATCCCGCACGGTGATGCTGGACGTGCTGCTCGCTCTCGTGCCTGCGCTGATCTGGTCTATTTACATCTTCGGGGCGCGCGCGGCGGTGCTTTGCGCCATAGGGATCGCGTTTGCCGTTGCGGCGGAATTCTGCTGTGATCTGGCCGCGAGGAGGAGGCGCAGTGTTGTTGACTTTTCCGCTGCGGTGACAGGACTGCTGATTGCATTCGGCCTGCCGGTGTCAGCGCCGCTTTGGATGCCGGCGCTTTTGTCGGTATTTGCCGTCGTCGTCGTCAAAAAGCTGTGCGGCGGCATCGGCAGGAATTTGTTCAACCCGGCTGCGGCCGCACTTTGTCTGGCACATGTCGTTTTTCCCGAAACAATGGAAAAATTCACCCGGCCGTTCGCCTATTTCAGCTCCTATGTCATCCGACTGACCGAGGCCTCGATTGCAACGGCGCGTGTGAACACCTCGCTGGATAAGCTGGCCGTCGGGAGCGTGGACATCCCGAACATCTGGAACGAATTCTACGGCCTGACCGCAGGCAACCTTGGCGAAATCAGCGTACTGATGCTGCTTTTGGGATTCCTGTACCTTGCATTCCGAAAAAACATCAAGCCGCTGCCCCCGCTGCTGTACGTCGCGACGGTGTTCATCGTCACCTTTTTCTTTGCCAACGGCGACAGCGAGCCAATCTACTTTGCACTGATGCACACTTTTTCCGGCAGCGTATTTCTGGCGGCCGTTTTTATGTGCTCGGACTATACGACTACGCCCTACACCAAGCTCGGCGGGGCGGTATTTGCCGTCGGCAGCGCGTTGCTGACGGTTCTGCTCCGCTACTTTGGAGACTACGGCGCAAGTTCTTACTTCGCTGTTCTGCTGATGAACGCGCTGACACCAGTAATCGAAAAATACACGCTGACAATGCCATTCG
>ERZ826764.507-NODE-507-length-54850-cov-38.769705_pt1 | contig 54850 bp, 40 predicted proteins | sample MGYA00519870_ERZ826764 | MGnify/ENA primary metagenome ERZ826764 (study PRJEB31778, sample SAMEA3449239) | human gut metagenome | biome: human gut; feature: human-associated habitat; material: faeces | place: United Kingdom | collected 2010/2012 ... | reverse complement strand
CGGGATTGGTCAAAATAGTTTGACTATTAGCGGCTAAAATCGCCCGGCGCTAACAGGCGTTCACTGCCCGGCGCATGACGTTAATATCTGTTCGCTGACCTTGCAATTTGGTTAACCGTTTACTGAGCGAGCATTTGCTCGTTTAGGTGTGGTTGTATTGCAGCGGTAGCGATTCACGGCAATCGATTATGTGCATATGGGCGATCCTCATGTTCTCGCAAAACCCGTATTCTATTGCCACTCTCTGTAGGGCTGCGTCAAAAAAAGGTCGTCGCTGTGATGGCGTGAGACGTTTTACATGTCTGGGAGGTCGAAGCGCATGCATAGCAACTTTCTTCACGAACTAAATTGGATTCTATCGGATGTTAAGCCGAACTCTGCGAAATTCGATTCGGCTATTACTGATCTGGCTGATATTGTATTTACGTCTAAGGACTATGATGAGAACCTTTTCGAATTGGAAGATATCTATATCCATGAAGGGAATGGGTCTAATTTCCGATTCGGTTTTGCCGGCTTTTACTTGCTCTCGGTGATTTATAGACGAGCCTGCGATCGTCAAAAACTGCAGTCGCTTATTACGCATGGGGCAACTCGATTCGAAGATAACATCGATTTCAAGCTTGTTTATCTTGGCTGCTATGAGTTTTGTAATCCTCTTGGTAAATCTCATGCTGAGTTGCTAGAAGATGCGAACACACTTTGTTCTCGGTTCCCGGATAGGCCATCGTGCCTGCACGTATATGCCCATATTGTTGCCTCACTTATGGAGAGCGGGGTAGAGGTAGATGCGGCTTATCTTGATGAGGCGATTGAGTTTGTAAACCGTGCAATTAGTTTGGATTCATCTTATCCAAAATACCGTGTTACAAGGGCTCGCCTTTATGCGTTGAAGGGGGATATGAATAAAGCATACATTGATTTTGACAAAGCCGTGTCTTTGCTGCATCCGACTTCCCCTGAATATCCAAAGCATCTCGCCGATATTGAAGCCGCTCGATTACGTGCAGACTTTCTGTCGTCGAATAAGAGAATTGCTGACCGTGCTTCTAAAGAAATTGAAAATGTAAAAGCAAGTGTGTCAAGTAACGTTGAAATTGTTGGTCTATTTTCCGCCGTGCTTTCTGTGGTTTTTACTATGGCGTCTATTACTTCACAATCATCGCTGAAGTTCTTCGAGCTTGCTTTTCTGGCATGCTCTTTGTTTGGACTGCTGATTATTGTATTTGCAGTGTTTTCCCTCATTTCTGGGCGGGACGAAAAGCTGTGTCGTCGCTTGATTGTCTTTGGTATCGTTTTCGCCTTTATTCCGATCGCCCTGTATGGAGCCGTCCCTTTATTTGCTTCTTTAATGCCTGGCAAGTGAGTGGCGTATGTAGGTAGAATCAATGTATTCGACGGAGTAGTATTTTGGAGGTCGCGCAGTGGATTGCCGTGATTTTGATCCTCAGCTTTGTATTGTCCAGCTTACGGATTTTCATTTCGGTAAAGAGCTGCAAGCTAATTCTTGTAAACGTGCCGACGATATTCTAGAGACTATAAAAACCAACATTAAGTCTGGAACCGTATTGCTGCTCGTTACTGGGGACATTGCCTATTCCGGCAAGAAAAACGAGTATCGATCAGCGTCTTTGTTCTTTGACTACCTGGTTGAGCAGCTGGGCAAACTTGAATACCATTCGAAAGTTTATATATTGCCGGGTAATCATGACGTACAAGACCCGCGTAAGTCTACTGAGCGCTTTGCTGACTCGCAGTACGATCTTGATATCAAGAAGATGGCGTCATTCTATGAATTTGCCAACAAATACGACAACCGATTTGTTTTAGGACAGCCAGAGCCAATTACTTTTGAAGTTGAAGGAACTCCAGTCTCGATATCTGGCTTTAACAGCGCTCCCTTATCCACTATTGTGGGTGATGATAAAGGCTTTCATTTATTGAGAACCGCTCAGTGCGGTCTGCTTGATAATACCCCGGATTCAGGCCTTCATATTTTTGCTTCGCATCATGGTCCAGAGTGGTTCCGCGATAATGATCGTCTTAGCCTAGAGAAGCTGCTTTCTGATTCCATTGACTTTGCATTTTTTGGACATGAGCATATGGGACAAAGCCGCTGCGTGGGCGGTTTGTCGGGGGAGTCCTGTGTCGTCGTGCGAGGGGGAACCTATTCACTTTACGATGATGCTCAGAGCGCCTATAAAATGCTACTAATTCGCTTTGGAGAGTTTGGCAGCTATGAATTTGCGGAAAGGGTCTATGGCTGGGAAGCTTCTGCACAAATTCACGCGCCTCTCGATGAGGCCCACTCTTATCGGCGTTATATAAAATCAAAAACGTACTTCAGACCGCGTTCAGATTTTGTGAACGAGCTTTTTGAAACTGAAGACAACTCAAGCGAATCATTTAAGGACTCATTTGTGTTTCCTTCTTTGAAAGAAGAGATCGCAACTGGCACAAAAGATGGTGAACTAAGAATTAACGATCAAAAGTTAATATCTGATATCCATTCTTTTATGGAGTTCCTGCTTGATGTTAAAACGCTTGAAATCCATAGTGATATTCGCGCGGGCAAGAGCTCTTTACTTAAAGCCATATACCGCGAGTCGTTGGCGATGGGCTATTCGCCTCTATTGTTGACTCCCGATTATTCAACTGGTTCCATTTCACGTACGCTGTCATCCATTATCAAGGATCAGTATGGTGATACTCGGGAAGCTGTTGAACTGTTTGGACGAATTCCTCGTGAAAAAGTTCTTTTGCTCGTTGATGACTTTGATTCTCTGAAGAGAAAAGCTAAAAAATCCGATGTCATTAAATCGATGCTCAAGACTGCCGGCAATATTGTTTTAATTACTGCTAATAGTTTTACGTTTGAGTTGGACGAAACAGTCGAGGTCGATTTTCGACATCTGCTTATCTGCCCTTGGACGAAAAATAAAAGAGACGAGTTAATTCAAAAGAGATGTAAGGGTACTGGGCTTTCCGATGCACAGGTAGATGAGCTTATTGCCATTGTTGATAAAGCTGTTGGCTCTCATTTTCAATTGTTTGATATGACTCCGCCCTTCATCAATCAATATATTGATTTTTACATTTATGATTCCGGTGCGTCTTTTATCAAGGGTGACTTGCCGTTTACGTCAATTATGAATTCAAACGTCAAAAGAAAGATATGTAATGTTATATCAGATGGCGAGAATCAGATGCTCGATATATTGGCGGATGCGGTTATTACCGTTTTGAAGAAACTGGCTCTTAAAATTCACTCTGATCGAACGACTGTTTTCTCGAGTATGACATTCTCTGAAGTGGCTGAAAACTACCTGAGTGAATACGGTATCCCTATAACTCCAAAAATATTCATCGATGCTTCTGTCCAGTCTGGCGTGCTCCTAGTTGAAGACAATGGCTTCGACTACTCTTTTGCCTCGAGAAGCCTGTATGCCTATTTTGTTGCTCAGGCAATTGATCTTGAGCTTGACGAGGACGTGGACAAGGGAGAATCCTATGTACTGCGCCTTTTGGATGAGCTTGATTTTTCCATTAATGAAGAGATACTCGTTTTGCTTGAGGACACTCGATTCATTCCCTGGCTAACCCAAAAACTAGTCGAAAAGGCATCGGATGCCGTGAATGGCTCTGATGTCGTCTTTAGCAAGGGAAAAACCTATGAGTGTTTAAGTGGATTGGAAGGTCTTAAGATTGCTCCACCCTCTCAAGAGGGTACGGGTGTCATTCGCAACGTAACTGACGAGTTGGAACAAAGAAATTGCGAAGCCATCGAAAGAGTTAGTTATGCTGGCGTTTATGAATATGATGTTCCTGAAACTAGGAATGCCTTTCAGTCGGCTATTATTGCGTTGAAATATGTTGCTATATCGGGACGTTGCCTTAATCGTCAGCAGGTAAAACTAAAGGAGTCGTTTAAGGCGACTGTTAGAGAACAAATCTACTACGCAACTGGTGCTGCTCTAAATTTGCTTTTAGAAGCGGTTGATGATTCCTACGACGAAATGGTTGAAGAGGTTGTCGGCCATTTCGATTCTCCGGATGAAGCTAAGCCAAAAATTAGAAGGTTGCTATCGATGGTTGCGCTGTCGGGTTGTATCGGACAACTGGATACGGTAGCGTCTAATGCCTGTGGACCGCTTAGTGTTCTGGGTTTCTCCAAGATTATTGACGAAAGCGATTTTTACTCGCTATTTATGCTCGCACTATATCTGCGGTCGAACTCCGAGAAGGAGTTTTGCGGCGTAGCAAAGAAATCCATTAAGACTGCGCGGGAGCATGCTGCGTGGCCTTTTATTGTGGCGATTACGGTTTTGTCTGCTGGATATATTGTCGAGCATCCTCATATGAGCAAATCTGCACGTCAATCTCTTGTTGATACTGTGTTCAATGGTAACCAGAAAGTAAAGGCGAAATTCCTGAAGTCTGCTCGGGCTTAGGTAGTGATGATATGGCTTTGCGTTTGCTTGCCAGTTTACCGAAAGCGGTGATTCCATGTTCAAGGCCAAGTTTTCCTGCTCTGCTATAGGTAATCAGGTTAATGAAGATTACGTCGCAGTTGGGTCGACATATGCTGTGCTGCTCGATGGAGCCTCTGGCATCACCGGCACGCGTGTGCTGCCGCATCATTCTGGTTCGGACGCTCAGTGGTTCAGTCATTTTGTTGGCGGCCGCATATGTGAGTATTTAGATGCGTCCCGTGTGATTGTCGATTCTATACGCCTCGCGGTGGATGATTCGCGTGACTTTATCGGCAAACACGGTGTGACGGACAACGAGGAACTGTTTCCCTCTTCCACGCTGGCGGCTGTCTCTGTTTCAGGTGATTCGGTCGATATTGTCTCCCTAGGTGACTCTCCAGTGTTCATCGGTTTTAAAGACGGCTCGCTCGTGACTATGTCTGATGAGCGGATTGCGGAGCTCGATCAAACAGCAGTGGACGTGATGGTCGCTCGCTCGCGTGGCAGAGCAATGACTGGGGTGCAGAAGCGTGCTGCCGTCAACGATATATTGCTTGCGAACCGTCAACTCAAGAATAAGCCCGATGGTTATTGGATTCTTGATCCGTCTAGGGTTGCCTTGGAGCATCTCAATGTGAGGCGGTTTTGCATTGAGGATATCGCTTACGTTTGTGCTATGTCAGACGGGTTGGAGCGAGCATTTAATCTGTTTGGGTTGGCCGATCCCGCAGCGTTTCTCGCTGACGCGACTCGCGAGTCGTTTGATGAGCTCCTTGTCCGTCTACGTGCCGAGGAAAATCTGGACCCTGACTTCGATCGTTGTCCGCGGCTTAAGCTGCACGATGACGCATCGTGCTTTATGTTGCGGCTGTAGGGGATAAGAGTGACCCATTGGCAGACATCGTTTTCTAGGATGTAAACTCATGAAATACGTCTTTCTTGACACCTGTGTAATCGTCGATTGTGCGTTTACTCGCAAGGAAAAATCTAGTCCGAAATTGCTCGAGCGTTTGATGGGGCGATTGCGGGAAAACGGTGTCAAATTGATTCTCCCCGAGGTCGTTCAACTCGAGTTGGAAAAGGTTCTGCCACAGACCATGTCTGTCGCCGTTGAGTCTTTTGGAGCGGTCAAAAAGAGTGTGCAGGAAGTAGCTGAAAACTCGCTTTTAAGTCATTCGGCCAAAACAAAGCTGCTTGATGCCGTGAAGGCCGCTCGGGCTGAACTTAATAGTGATGTTAATGATGCGCTGGATTTAATTAATCATATTTCGAATGAGTCCGATAAGTGCGTAGTTCTCCCTCTTATACAGGAGGATATTATCGTTGCGACAAAAATGGCTATTAAGGGCAATAAGCCATCGAAGTCAAAGGCGGAATGGGGCCTAGTTCAGGAGGACTGTCTAATCATAGCGGCTCTAGAGCGTTTTATGGATGATAACCCGGGTGCAGAAATGGCTATTTGCAGCAGCAATACAGTCGATTTTGCAACGAAGGCTAGCGATGGCAAGGGCTATACCTTGCATGAACAAATTGCCTCCAGATTGGAAGGTTGCCGCTTCTATTCAAATCCTGTCGACTTAATGACTGACAAGACGTTTATGTCTAAGGAAAATGTGGAAATGGCTGACAAGGAAACGTTAAAGTCTTCTTATGAGGCTGCCTCACAGGCTATCAAGACGATGAGTCAGAAAAACGCGGAGTCTGTTGCGGCGGCATCGCGTGCGTTGTTGAAGTACAACTTGTCTAATCACTATTCCGATATGGCTGCGCAGATTCCTTCGTCCCTGTCGAAGGTCGGCCTAGCGACTGATTCCTTTGCGAAGATTACGGCTATGGCTCGGCAGAATCAGCTTAATGCTTTGAGTTCATACCTTGAAGCGATTGATTCCATAAAGTGGAATCAGATTGGGCCTGCTTATTCGGCTTTGGACAATGTTGGCTTTGGCGAGACCGACGGAGAGGACATCGAAGATGATGTCGAGTAGCATGGGCGATATGACCACCGTCATCAAGGTGCTTTAGATTGGAGAGGAATGCGGCTCCTTTCAGAACTGACGGAACGAGATGATTCAGCTGCTTGAATAGCGACGTGGCTTGACATGTGTTTTAGAGGGATACAATTGGCCAAGCGTTTCAGTTCAGATTAAGGTGGGCCCATGTTTAAGAAAGAGCAGGCTGGATTTAACTTACTTAAATCCAAAGATGTGTACGCTATCTTGGATGGAGATACGTCATTTCGTTCAGACGCGCTTGATGAAGAGGTCTCCCTTCCGTATCAATCGGGCCCTAAGTTAGTTGAAGTGCTCAATAAGTTTGGAATAGATGCTTCGTATGGTTCATCTAGCCGGTGGATGTATGTTGAAGCCCTGCTTGAGCATTGCATCGAGAATAATCGTGTTTCTGATATGTTGGCCTATTTCTTTAACCTCGCGCGTTTCCAAAAAGAGTTTTCTGGCCTGACGCCGGAGGAAATAAAACGGAGACATGCCGCGATTGTTGAGGGTGCTATCGCCGCCATTAACAGCATGCTATTCTTTGGTGGACATGAACTGAGATGTTTCGGTAATAACTACGTCATTGCGTCAGTCGATGACGTGCCCGCGATGTCTATTCCTTCAATCAACACGATTGACCGTTCTTATATTAAAGATATGGCCAATAGAGCCCAGGAAGATATTGAACTTGGGAATTTCGATAGCGCTCTCACTAAAGCGAGAACATTACTAGAAGAGGTCTTCTGTTGGGCTATCGAACGCAAAGGAGAACAGCCTTCGAGCAGCGGTGATGTCGGAAAAATGTTCTCTCAAGTCAAATGCCTCTATAACATTCATGCTGATAAGACAATGGATAGGAGAATTTGTGACTTGGTAAATGGACTCAATAAAATTGTCGACTCTATTGGCCAGATGAGAAATAAACAGGGCGATGCTCACGGAGTGGGGGCATCAAGGGTGAACATCGAGGACTATCATGCAAGGCTTGCTGTGAACGCTGCTGCCAACGTTGCGGATTTTGTGCTGTCGGTTGTTCATCGAGCGGAGAGAAATGGACACTAAGGTTTTTACGATGGTGTGTCGAATTGACTAGCGGTACTCAGTTTGTTCGACCGAAATTGGTATTACGGTTCATCGTGGTTATTCCTGTTGAGGTGGCTTATTAACTGGTATCGATTGCGCCTAATAACGAATGTTATATAGAAGGCATTGTTTTTTAAAAAGATCTTGCTTGCAGAACTCATCAACTGAGCATTTGAGGCCATTTGCTGAAATGGCTTTAGTCCAATAAGAGAGTTGATATTCGGTTGGGTTGGTGATTCCCGCCAATATGTTGTATAGAATTCTTGCCTGCTCGCGTGCGTCTTTAGCTTTTATGGCGTCTTTGGAGAAGAACTCAAAGGCGGCTTTTCTGGCTCCGATCGCGTCGAAAATGTTGGTGTAAGGGTGACGCCCTAGCGCCCGTTTAACGAAGAACGGCCTTCGTCCTAGAATCTGAAATCACCACAACAACAGGTTCTAGGAAAGGACGAAGACCGCTATGGAAATCTTATCAGACCCGACGCCGGACATGCTCGCCATGCCCCGTTTCGACGACGGCGCCATCGACATGCAGGAGCTGCTCAGGCGTCTCGCCGAGCAGGTCGTGAACGCCGTGATGGACGCCGAGGCCGACCAGCTGTGCGGGGGCGGGGCGAACAGCCGCAACGGCTACCGGGAGAGGTCGCTCGCCACCTGCGTCGGCACGCTGACGCTGCGCATCCCCAAGCTGCGCTCCGGCAGCTTCTTCCCTGAGGACGTGCTCGAGCGCTACCAGCGCGTCGACCGCGCGCTCGTGGCCGCCGTGGCCGAGATGTACGCCACGGGCACGAGCACCCGCAAGGTGCAGAGGGTGGCCGAGAAGATGGGCGTCTCCAGGCTCTCGAAGGACCAGGTGAGCGCCATCGCCTCGAGCTTGGACGCAGATATCGAGGACCTATGCGGAAGGCCGCTCGGCGGCTCGCCGGTGCCCTACGTCTGGCTCGACGCGACCTACGTCAAGTGCCGCCGCGAGGGGCGCGTCGCCTCCACCGCCGTGGTCACCGCCATCGGCTGCGATGCGGGCGGCTGGAGGCGCGTCCTGGGCGTCGACGTGGTCGACACCGAGTCCTACGACTCGTGGCTCGCCTTCCTGCGGGCTATCCGCTCGCGCGGGGCGGCGGGCGTGCGGCTCGTCGTCTCGGCCGCCCACCCGGGGCTCGTCCGGGCGCTCGGCGAGGTCTTCCAGGGCGCCGCGTGGCAGCGCTGCGCGGTCCACCTCATGCGCGACTGCATGCGCGAGGCCGGCTCCTGGCAGCTCAGGCGCCGCGTGGGCAGGATCGTGTCGCAGGTGTTCCGCGGGCGCGACGCCGCCACCGTGACGGCCATGTACCACGCGGCGTGCGACATGCTGGAGGGGTGCTGCCCCAGGGCGGCGGCGGTGCTGGAGGAGGCCGAGCCCGACGCGCTGGCCTACCTCGACTTCCCGCCGACCCACTGGAAGCGCCTGCGCACCAACAACGTGCAGGAGAGGACCAACCGGGAGATAAAGCGCAGGTCGCGCGTCGTGCAGGTGTTCCCCTCCACGGGCTCGCTGGTGCGGCTCGCGGGCGCGGTCATGTGCGAGCAGGACGAGATATGGCAGGAGTCCAGGTACTTCTCGGAGGTGAGGATGAACGAGCTCTACGATGACGGTCGCACTCGGGGAATCGACGGTCCCGTCGAGTGGGCGCGGCTTGAGGCGGAGGCCAGGAAGATGCTCGAGTCCGGCCTCGAGCTTGCGGACAGGGTCGAGGCGGAATAGGATATCAACCGTATTCCAGATTCCAGGACGCCGGGCCGACTCACTTCGGATCGGGCGCTACACCAACTTTCTCGACATTACCCTGGCTCCTTCGTTGCGAGCGAGCTCATTGGCCCAATACTCAATCCGATATTGTTCGGGGTTAAAAAGGTCCATACATTTGTTGTAAAGGAGCCATGCGTAAGTGGATGGAGCTTGCGAGCCCTCATCTGTTTTGAAGTTCAATTCGTATTTCATGCATTGATTAATGAACGACCGTGTGGTCGGAGTGGGCGATTGCCATGAGCTTGTGGTCAGGCCAAAGTACAGATGGCGCTGGTCCAGGTCTCCGTACCAGTTGTCACTGGTGTCGTCCCAGGTTAGGTCCATCTGGCACCATTTGCCGTCGATCTTTACGGCGTTCCAGGTGTGGCCGTTGCCGGTGATGCGGCCGTTGGCGATGCCAGCGGCGTCAAGGAGCTTGGAGTAGATGCGCTGGTAGCTCTCGCAGGTGCCCTGGTGGCGCGTGAGGCCGCTTTCGGCCGAGCACCAGTTGAGGCTGTGGTCGTACTCCAGCTGGTCGAGCGTCCAGTCGTGGAGCCACGGCGCCATGTCGTATTCCGAGCCGTTTGTCTGTTGCCTGCACAGGTCCACGGCGTTGTTGACGATCTGCGTGACGCTTGGGCGGGCGGCGTCGTTTACGGTCACCTCCGCCGTGGTGCGCAGGTAGTAGATCCCCTTGTCGTTTTGGGGGTCGTTTCTGTCGTTGTCCATAAAGTAGAAGTGGATGCGGTACGTGCCCGATGCCGTGAAGTCGAAGGTAAAGTCGTGGCCCGCGGTGCCCAGGCTGTAGTAGCTGGCCCATGCCGCGCGCGACGGGTCGCAGACGCTTTCCTGGCTGCCGCCGTTCCAATAGGTGGGCACGTCCATGCGCGCCTTGGCCTGGGACGAGCCGTTGGCCTGGGTTACGTGGAAGGTCGTCGCGGTGCCCGCGGGGGCGTCGTTCCACGAGACGGTGAAGGTGACGCCGTTTTGGGTTGCCGTTGCTGAGTGGGCGTAGCCGGTTTGTGACGTGGTGGAGATTGCCGCGGGCGTGGGGTTGGTTTGGGCGCGGAGGGATGGGGTGGGGGTGTCGGTTGCGGCGGGGGTGCCGTCGGCGCTTTCCGTGTTGACTGCGCTGGTGCCGGTGGATGTTGCGGTGCTGTCCTCTACGGTGTCTGCTGTCGCATTTGTGTTGGTGCCGTCTTCAGCCTTGCCTGTGTCGCTGCTCGCGGCGTCGGCTTGCGCCTGCTGCCCGGCTGTTGCCTGAGGCTGCATGGCTTCCGCAATGGCTGCCACGGGCATCGTCGAGCTGACTATGGACGTGCACGCGATCGCGCAGAGCAGGTAGTAAAGGGGTCGTTTCATTGCGGAGCCTCTCGGTGAGCAGCCAATAGGGTCCGAAGGCAGCTCCAGGCCAGCACTCCGCACATATTTTGTTGGGGCTAATTTTACGGGAATACCTGTCAGCATCAGCGATCTTTCTGGGGAAGGTTGGGGAGGGGTGGACTGGTGGGCTGGCGCCATAGGAGACGGCGCCAGCAATTAATGCGGTTAGTCGGCGACCGAGAAGAAGGAGGTGATACATGGTGATAAAGATAAGGGTGAAGCTGGTCCCTCGGCTTCGCGAAGCGGGGATGTCCCAAAACGAGATCGCGAGGCTCCAGGGGATGTCCAGACACAGCGTCGGCGACGTCGTCGCGGGCGCCAGGGTGCTCGGAATCGAGGGGGCGGGCGCCGAGCTAAAGCTCGTGCAGAAGCTGGGCGCCTTGACCGTGCTGGTGCTGGACGAGTGACTGCTGGATGAGCCCGATGCGGGGTTCTACAGCATGATACCGGAGCTATGGAGGTACGGTACGGCATCGGCTCCACGATCTTCTGCACGCACTACCGCAAGAAGGACTGGCTCGCCAGGCTCGGCGCTGACGTGCGCGCCGACGCCATCATGGACAGGATAGTCCACAATACCGTATGGGTCGCAAGGGCGACTTCAACATGAGGGAAAAGCTAGGAGGAAGGACTGCCTCGTAGGCCGACTTACCGGGGGCGGTGCCGGTCGGCAATATAAGCGGCGCTGATTCGCAATAATCACTGGTGCTCAGAGGAGCAAATACTCACCCTTAGAAGCTCCCCCTCTATCCCTCCCTTCTGCCTTCTTCATGAACTCCGGGATGTTGGCATGGATGATGCCGATAAAACTTCCGGGCATCCGTCATTCAGCAACTGTCTCTTCTGAAAACTAAGGTCAGATGTTGTAGTGACCAAGATTGAAAAATGCCTCGGGCGCTTTAACGTGCTCGATTTTGGCGAGGAATCCACCACGAGTCTACCCTTGTTCCTTAGCTATGAATGTTTCAACTCTGGTACCTAGAATCTGCTCGGGGCGAAGGTTGTGCTGGTTGATTAGCGTCTCACATTGCGCCAATCGACTTCTCTCATTAAGCGTTCCGCAGCTTAGAATCGCAATCAATTGACCGATTGATTTTACAAGCTCGTTAAGCTTATTAAGTGTAAGCACTAATGCTGATTCTGCACTTGCATTCTTGTATGCCAAATTATTTGGATGAACAGATATTGCAAAGCATTCCAATTTTGGATATCGAGCCCGTAACCACTCTTTTGCGACCTGAAGCTGTCCATGCTCTTGTTTCGTGAGCGGATTATCCGGAAGTTTTTCGTTTTTTGCTTCAAAGGCAAAAGCAATATGCGCTTCTTCAAAAACCCAGACAACATCGGGCCCGTCACCGTTATTGTCGTAACGTTTCGAGCTGGCACCGAGGTATTTCCCCAGCAACTCAAGTTTTGATTCGAATTCTTTTGAATGGCATTGCTCCGATAAGGATTTCAGGTCTGTGTCGAATTTCGTCGACACATCGCTACTCTTTCGGGTTTGGTACGAAATATATTCAGCAATCTTTTTTGCTTGCAAGCTAGCGTCAGAGTCTGAGCTGGAGAATATGGGCTTAGCTAGTGAACGGTTGAGCCCGTTTGCGCGAGTTTGTAGCTTTCTGGAAGTCTCTACATCGTCATCCGAATAGGCGATTTGAGCTGCCAGGCGGAGAACAAGCCCCTTTACTGAATTGTCTATATTTTCACCATTTGCAAATTGTTTTAGGAGTTCGACAGCTCGTCCACTCATACCTTTGCGCCATTCGTTTAGCGCTTTTCTTTCACATAGAGCAAAATTTTCGAGCATGCTGTCATCAATAGAATCAAAATCGTTGACCTTGTCTGCTACATAGGCGGACAAATAGGATGCAAAATTGGGGTCGTCATTGACTCCCTGGTCGACGACCTCCTTGAAGTCATTTACTGAACATATTTCATTCATGATGCCTTGACCGCATTCGATTTGGGCCCTTGTTGTTGGGGTCAAAAATACAGCATGGCGGTTGTCTTTAATCCACTCGCATAGATCGGATCCTGTTAATGCGACGACGCAGTAGTCACCTGAGCCCCTCGTGCCTCTACCTATTGCCTGTTCAATGTTTTGAGCAATTGAGCGGGCATAGACTTTGCTATGAGCTAGGATTTTCGACATCAGTTTATGATGATCAGACATCCCTTTGGGGATGCCCGAAACGACAAGTAGGCGGCATGCATCGCCCGGCAGATCGATGCCGTTATATCGATTTGCAAATACAATTGGCACGTCAAGCTTGTTTTCCCTTAGATCGCTTACCGCCTGAGCAACATCGCTTCCTTTTACACTTACGATTCCCAATTGCTCCCATTGCTTCGCGCCTGCAAAACTCGGTTCGAGGACCACAACACCTTTTTTGTCTTTAGCGAGAGCGATCATTTTTTCGACGAGCGCGACTCGTAGCTGCTCCTTTGTCCCAACTTCTAGAATCATCCTGCGCCCTACTCCGGCAAGGGTTTTGGGAGAAATAATATTAATCTCATCTTTCTTGCACCCGAAAGATCTCACGATCGCACTCTCATCAGCGAATGTCGCAGACATGTACACCCTTCTAGGCGATTCTTCGAATGTCGGAAACTTCTCTACAAGGGGAAGAATTGGGGTAATTGAGAATCTGACGCGACTCAGCGTTGCAAGACAGTACTTGAGATCGTCTTTGATGAGGTCCCAGCCGAAGTTTATAGAGTTTCCCGTAGGCGTGTCTTCTTCATTTGACGCTGCGAAATCAGAGATGATTCGGGCGACATTCTGTCGATGCTTATCCCACGCCCAGAATGGGACTTCTAGCACCTCTTCGCCAGCCGTGCGAGTCCCAGAAACGAAATCGTCGAAAGTTGACACCCTATCGATATCATCAAAGCTTGAACGAAAGAGCGTCGTAACTTCTTGATATAAGCTAGGCGAATCCGATGCATTTATCTCCACCGTGAATGCGCTTCGAACCGAGTCAAAAGATGAGTGCGCATCATCTATGACGATTACTGAAACTTCCTCCGTTTCGGGTTCTCCCTCCAAGCCAAAGGAAGACTTGCCGTTAAAGAGGGCTTGATAATGGGCAACGAGAATCGTTGAGCCATTTCTGAAATCTGCAGTAAGAGATTATCTTCCATTATATTCGGAAGCAGGTATTCCAAGTGTCCTCGCTTGTTCGCACACTTGATGAACAAGCTGTTTGTTGTCAACAAGATACAATGCCCCACGTTTTAGCTCTCGTGCACTGGAGAGGGCAATCAGCAGTCCTATAAGGGTTTTGCCACCTCCCGTGTTTAGCTTGATAACAGTGTCTTTCTTATTTCTGTTACTAAACCATGCATCAAGTACCTCGGCCTGGCTGCTATGTAAATCATCAAAGGATTGGGGTTTCGGCAACCTGTCGAAAATCTCATCAGGCTTGATTCGCAGCGTAGGGTTCTGCGATGCTGCCATCTTTTTAAAATCAACCATCTAATAGTCCTTAGCTATGCTGTTCGACGTTGCAAATCAGATGTTACCTGCTTTTACCATTGCCGTCCTCTTAGGACGCCGCACGTTACCAATGGTAAGGATGCTCGTAAGAGGGCACTGGGGCGACAACCCCCGATGCCCTCTTGATGCATAGTGTTGCTGTAGTCAGTGGTTACTCAAACTCCACCTCAACTTGACTGTGCTCGTAAATCTTGAGTTCGTTATCAATTTCGACCCGTTCTACCATCCAGCCAATGGCGGAGCACTGTCGTATGAATGTATCAATTCGGTTCTCGCCTTTAAGATTGTGGATGGTGACCACTACGCCAAAACGCTGCGGATCATGCGAACCCTTTTGATATCTCGACGACTTGCGAATCATCATGCCCCACATTGGGTTGGCATACACTTTTTTGGGCTTACTGCGGCTGGTTAGCGGTTCGGATATGTGCTTGACATTGTCCCATTTACGCAGCTTTTTCCGAGCCTTCTCTTCATCGGTCGTGCAGCTTTCCTCACCCTGGTCATTGGGCTGCAGTGACTTGATTAGCCCGTCATTTCCGATTCGCCCAAAATGCAAATCGAGCTCGGTGTCCGTATAGTCGACGCCTTGGTTTCTGTTGCATTTGGGGAAGTAGCACAGAGTCGCCCTCGCTACAGACGGGTAAGATGTACCCGAAACAGGGATAGGGAAGTGGAAATTGTAATTTTCACGCTCAGTGGCCACACCGCTGAGCATGAATCGAATTTCGTCGTTACTGGTTTCGAGTATCTTTTCAATTTGGACGGGAACGATGCCGTAGCCAAGTCGATCCATGTCTTCGGGTTTTGTCCACGCACATGCAGCATCGATGAGCAGCGCTTTGGCGAGTTCACAGCTCAGGTGCATTTTATAAATGAGATAGGCAGCTTTCCTTGCAATTAACGGGGCTGCAAAAGAAGTGCCGACGGCAGGATAAGCCCCGGTTCCGCAGCAGGCGGTGATAGGGTCGTTGCTTTCCCCTCCGTAATATGCAAGATCCGGTTTGTGATGAAAACTCAAGACCGGCCCTCTTCTTGTGTAGGTGGCTGGTTCGTTATTTCTATTAACGGCGTTGACAACGAGGGCATTAATGGAATCTGCTGGGGATCCAAGATATGTGGGCTTTCCTTTTTCCTGGTTAGTGCCGGCAACAACAAAGAGGACGTCGTATTTCTGCTGCAGTTTGTCTAGTAGGGCCGCTTCGGGCGATATGGAGTTTCGAGACACCTCTTCCATTGATCCCAAGGAGATGTTCCAAACTTTGATGTCTTGGTTCTCGGCAACGATGCGCTCAATGTGTTTCATTACCGCAAACGAGCTGAATTTGCCTGCGGTTGCAACTCCAAAGTGTCGAACTCTAAAGTGTCCACAATGGTCGTCTAAAGAAGGGTTTTGTGCCTGGACGTCAACGATTAGAGAGCTAACGCAGGTGCCATGCCGATAATCGCCTGCAGTGGGATTGATGCCTTCGGGTAAGCAGCTTCTGTGGTCCACCCAGTTGCTGAAGTACGGTGGGTATTTCTCCTCAAATGGAGTGTCGATTACGCCGATGATGGGCTCATCGGTGGGATATTCAGGGAGGCTGCTGATGGCGGGGGAGGTCGATCCTTCGTCATTCATGGGGGCATAGCTGGACAGATCAATTACTGACATGGCTACAAGGTAAGGGGCGCGCTCGAGCAGCGTGCGATATTCTGCCTCAGTTAATAGCACGCTGTTCTCCAAGAGGTTTGCAGGGGATACATCAATGTGTAGCTCCTCAAATAGGTCCTGTGGGTCCCTCTCCGTTTCAAAGAGCGTAACGATTGCGTTCTCGTCGGTCGCCGCTGGCGGTTTGTCTATCCTAAATTCATTGACGTAATAGGAATCTCGAATAAGTTGCGCAAAGCCCGATCGGGTGAGCGTGTGTGAAATAGCCGGATTCCAATTTTGCTTGAGCTTGTCATTTTTAACCAGATCGAGCATCTTATCTGCATTCATCAGTCCATCAAAATGATCGACTACGATTCGCTCGCACTCTCGTAGCTTATCTATGGTAGACCGGACGGTTGTCTCGGGGACGTAATGGGTCATCAGGTGCCTTGGGTGGTTCCCGTTGAAATCGAGGTAGCGGGCGCCGCGGATGGACAATTCCGGCTCTTGGTCTTTTCCGCCATTCAGCATCTCTCTTATTCGATTGCTCTTGGCTACAATCTGGCGGTATTCAACGGAGACCAATATGTCTTCGATTATGGCATCTTTGGGCCATTTGCTCAGAACGGTTTCGAGGCTTTTACGAATGTGCGAAATCTTCTCTGCAGTAACCGTTCCTTTAGCGGGGAGCGTTGCGGGGCCCGGTCGCGAGCCTCTTGCCGTTTGAAAATCGCCAGTGAGCCTGATTAAGCTGTTCATGAGCTACTCCTTTAGGGTTCGCGCGATGGTGCTTCGTGAAATGCCTGTCAAAACTTCCATTTCTCTTAAAGTGAAGCCTTGAGTTTTAAGCAGCTCGAGTGAATTAGGCTCATATCCATGTAGACGCTGATACAGCTTGCGGAGATAGTCGTTTGGATTTAAAGGATCACTAAACGCGACGGAGGTTTTAATGAGGTTTTTGAGCGTGCCGGGCCAGGGTAGATCCGGGCAACTCTGCAACACCTTTTTTAGGGTCCGAGAGTCGTTTTTGATTGCCTGATTGTTTTTGGTCAGATTCTTTGCGATTGATTCGCCGATATCAACGAGATCGTCATGGGTGTATCTATTAAAGTCAATTTGTACATCGAAGCGCCTGGCGAGTGCCGGGTCTAGTTTGTCGTAAAGGTTCGTTGTTGCGATGATGGCGGATCGCGTGTTCAGCTTGTCGAACTCTTTTAGGAGTGCACTTGTGGCTCGCCCCATCTCACGGACGTCGTTTTGGTTAATTCTATCTAGGGCTATAGCATCGATTTCATCGAACAGGACAATGGCGCCGTCGCCGATATCGTGGATTTCTTGGAAGACCTTCGCGATATTCTTGGCCGTCTCTCCGAGTTTACTATCGATAATTTGATTGAAATCAACGGCATATAACTGGTAGCCAAGTATTCTGGCTATCTGTTTTGTAGCTTCGGTTTTGCCGGTGCCCGATGCGCCGTAAAAGAGGACAGTGTTGATGTCCACATCTTTAGATAGAGCATTGAGTAGCCCCTGGATATCGTTAGCGATGGCCTGAGGAAGTGGTAGCGAGGTGTTGTTGCTGATTACCTTTTCCAGGAAATCGTATTTCTGCTCAGTGACTTCTTGCGGTACAAATGTGCGCGTTCTGGCAATGAGAGCCATGATGTAACTTGCAAGCTCGGGCTGCCCAGACGTCTCAAAATCTTTCGCGATAATAGTGGCTGCGTTGTTGAAGGCGATATCGTCGTGTTCCGAATGCGCTCGGATTAAGTCGATGATGTCTGATCTCTTCATGTGTGCTCCTCTCCTTAGTCATATTGTATGAGACAGAGTGAGACAAAGCAAGAATTGATTGAACATGTCTGTAATGGAGTATGCTAGGATTGAGCTGTCAAGATTCAAGATGTTCTAGATTGGAGGTGAGATTTTGGCTACCCACCATGGAGGTAAGGTTGGCGCTGCTGCCAAGACGCTTGCGAGCTCCTCGACGAGTAAAGCCGCGAAGTCCGCGGCTGCGAAGACTCTGGTCAAGCACCAGATTGCCAAGCATCGCTAGTCTGCGAGCAGGGCGTTATGTAACAGTAGGGAGGTGATATATATGGCTTCGAAGATAATTTGCGTAAAGATTCCGAAGTATCGAATTAGCCCAACGGGTGCGATCAGGAAGATCGGAACGACCACGAAGGCCATAAAGGTAAAGATCCGCTAGGCTTTAGCGGCAACTAAAGCCTAGCGAGATGTTGACTTAGCGGGCCAACATCAAACATTTTATGGGGGCCTCCGGCGAGATTCAAGCGTCGGGGCCCCGCGTTGCTCTTTGATTTTTTGGAATATGCGCCGCCTCTTCTCGTATTACGTGAAGAAGCGGCGCCAATAGATTGGATAGATAATGAGCGAATTGGATATAGCGTCCCTTTGGATTAGTTCGATGGCGGCAATGGCGACGGTCGTTGCATCGTGGGCGGGCCTTAGAGCCCTGGTGATTCAAACTTCTCCGAATATTATTATGTTCATTCGGCCAGATGATGTCTCGCCCTCACTAGCGCGGCTTGTTATCAGAAATATTGGAGAGGCGCCTGCATACAATGTTTCGTTTCGACTATCTCCTGACTTGTTTCTAAAGGATTCTTTCGAATATAAACATGCTTCCGTAGTGTTTGATAGGGGCTACGCAATTTTGCCTCCTAAACATGAGAGGGACATTCTCTTGGGAAGGTTTGAGGATCTCGAAGGATTGTGGGGGAGCTTCATTGTTGAAGTGAATGTCTCCTTTTCAAAGAAATACGGGCGTAGACGTTTCTCGACTATCTGCCCGGTTGAGATTGGCTCATTTGAGAGCACGATCTCTATTTCTTGTGAGACTACTTTTGAAAAGGACCAAAGGGCTGCCTATCGCGAAATCAGGCAGTTTGGTAAGCGCCTTCGCGGAATAGAAAACGCGATTTGTTCATTGGGGAATTGTGACGAAGAGTAAGGTTGTACGCTGGTGACGAATAATTTCCCCCGCAGATCGACGACTGCATGACAGAACACGGCCCTCGTCCCGTCATATGATTTCTAGCGGCTAAACAACAAATCATAGACGAAGGGGACACGGGCCGTGTCTGCGAACCTCGTAACGGTCGACGAGGAGTCGCTGCGCAAGGACATAATGAATCTGGTGAGGAAGCCCGTTAATGAGACGCTCAACGGGCTGCTCGACGAGGGGTCGTCCGAGCTCGTCGGGGCTGGGCACCACGAGGGGACGGCGGGCCTGGGCTATAGGGTTACCGTTCGATTCAAATTAATAGCGTTGATTTATGAATCAATAATTAGTAGCCTATCTAAAAGCGGTATTGACGCGGGTAGCCTACGGGCCCCGCGTCCTGCGGAAAGGTGGCTATCCTTCTTGGGATGGCCGCCTTTCTTTTGTTAAGGTGCCGCAATGACGGTGAAGCCTTTCATGTCTATTGACGATCGGGACAGATTGCCTGTTGACAGAGGAGCGTGTCGGTATGGAACTTGCCGGCGACCACCGCTCCGATACGATTGCCTTGATGAATGGCTGATCCATGATGGGGCTCAAAATATGACTCGAGAGCTTGGCGGTATTGGATTGACGGCCTTGCAAGTTCTCCCTTAAAGTAATAGGCGTGATGAGGCCTTGCGACGATACGTTCGGCTTGGTCCGTGGGAACCGCCGAAAGGCGGTTTTCGCGTTTAGGGGGCTGTTTCCGAAGGACACTTGTCCGAATTTGCTTCTGGGCAGTGGGTTTTTTACTGCGTATTTCGGAAGTGCGGGGAAAATCGAAACTTGCTGAACGCACCCCGATTTTTGCCAATTAAACCGCAGGTCGCAAGGTCTCAAATCTGGGATCTGGCCGGCAGGTCTCGGGTTTTCACCGCACTTCCGAATGCATGCTAAATATGGCTTCAACGTGCTTGGCCTTGAAAGCCATAATAGGTTGCCAATTGGCTACAAGACGAATATAGTTAGCATCATGCTAACTAAGGGGTGGTTATGAATCGAACCAAGCTCCGACCGACATATTCACTTGACGAAGCGAAGTCTTTAGCTCGTTTGGGAAAGATGATGGTAAACGGTAGGGTGCGCAGGCACCTGATGAACCAGTTTGGTTATCTGGACATCGACCATTTCCTTGCTGACCTTTTTGATTATCTGGAGCCTGGCGACTTTAGAAAATCCATTGCGCTCGACATGGATGGCCCTTTGCATGGTGTTTACGCAGATGTCTATGAGTGCCGAGGTTTTGAATGCGAGGATTGGTACGTCAAGTTTTTAATCGATTCTGAAGGCAATGCACATTTGAACGTTTTGTCTGCGAACATCGATGGATATATTCATTAAAGGAGGAGCCATGCGTTGCATGGAATGTGGCAAAGAAATGCAATTTACCACGGCGCCAATGTCTGAATCATACCGTGGCGAGCAAATAACGGTAAAAGGAATTGAGCATTATATTTGTGAGTGCGGCAACGATGAAATGACCGCTGCAGAGGCGACTAAGCTCGCCCATGCGCTGGCTTCGCAATATGCCAAGACACATGAACTTCTTTCTCCCTCCGATATTAAAGATTTGCGCTCTGATCTCGGTTTAACTCAGCATGAATTTGAGTCGCTTTTAGGGGTTTCAAAACCAACGGCATCTCGTTGGGAGAACGGGGCGTCACAACAGTCTATTACCGCAAATAATCTTATGAAGCTCATTCGAGACGTCCCCGAGGTTCGCAAATATCTGGGTCTTTCTTCTGATGAGACGACCTCGGGACTTAATACATCACAATTTTCGGTGATACAGGGAGGAGAAGCCCCGGCTTATAGGGACTCGACTCCTTTGGCAGAAGAGAATGCCTTTCGATTGGAGATGTAAATGGAAACGCTACAGAAGCAACGCATTGAATCTCCGCTGATTACATGCGTGACTAGAAAAGTGGATAGTTTTTCATTTGATGGCGGAATGACTCCGAAAGAGGGCGTCAATAAGTCTGGCGTCGAATGCAACGTCAGAAATGCTATCACCAGCGCATTTTCGGACGAAAACGGAACCAGGTTTCGCCAGCTCAATTTAGTTATAGAGCTTCTACCCAGCAATGAAGGTCATTACTATCGTTCCGAAATATCCGTCTCCGGCATATATCGCGCTCCTGCGGATTTAGATGACGATGCTTTTGACAGAGAAGCACTTAGCACCGGTATGCAGGACCTGTATTCCTATGCAAGAGGCATTATTGAAAATGTCGCAGCTGGTGGAGTGTGGGGGCCACTTTATCTGCCACAGATAGGATTCACTATCTAGCTCTCGATGTCCCCACATCCTCTAAAAAAGTTCTTAAAACAGCCTTAAAGGCGTTTCAACTCGCGTTGACAGCGTAAAATACGCATGTTTGACTATGACAGAAGTGGATTTTAGGGGAGGGGTGCGCCATGGAGGTGCTGGTTGTTGGCAACACCGCATATGTTGACGATGACTTTTGTGCCAAGGCGTTCCCCGGGGGCCATGTGCAGGTCGTCGCTGCCGCGGAAGCACGCCGCGATGAGTCATCGCCCCATGCCTCGTGGAAAGAGCTTCTGCAACACCTGGATCAGGCCTACGAGTTCGAACGCGTGGTCTACCTGTCTAATTACCTTACCCCGCATACCGATACCGTGGGCGATATCGAGCTGCTGCGCACGGTCTTTCGTGCGTGCGCGGGTCGCCGGGTCCAACTGCTGTATGTAGCGGGGCCCGCGGGTGCCGAGGGCGCCGCCGATGCCGCGGGGCGAACGGGCAAGGGCATTATCGCGCACGCAGCCAACGACCTGTGCCGCTACTACGCTGCTCGCGAGGGCGTTCAGACCAAGATCCTGCGCGTGCCGTTCCTGTATACCGCGTCTGCCGCACTGGAGGACCCGTTTTTGGTGCCGCTGTTCGACGCGTGCTCAACCGGATCGGTCGCTCTGCAGGGCACGCAGGATGCGGCGTTTCCCCTGCTGTGTGCCGAGGAGCTTGCGGTGCTGGTACGCCGTATCTTCGACAGCTGGGATGGCAACTTTGAGACGCTCGACGTAGCCGATACCTTCCATCACACGGCGGGTGAGGTGGGCGACGCCCTCAAGGCGCTGTTCCCCGGCCTTACCGTTGCCTATGGCGATTCTGCCGGCTACGTCCTGCCCGCCAGCGATGTCGCTCGCGTGCGCTATGGCTGGTTTCAGCGCTATGACTTGCTGCGCGATCTCTCGACCATTCAAGCTCGCTGGGGCGCTGGACGCATCAAAAAGATCAACCCGCTGCGTGCCGCCATCGACCGCATCCAGATGCGCTCGCTGCCCATCAAATGCCTGGAGACGGGCGTTGCCTGGGTTCTGTTCGAGGTGCTGGAGCATCTGTTCTCACAATCGGCCCAGCTCAACGTGCTCGATTATCGCCTGCTCTACGTGGTGCTGATCGGCACGCTGTATGGATTGGACTTTGGCCTGATTGCGGCGCTGATGGCGTCGGTGGGTTTGGCCGCGAGCTACTTTACTCAGTACGGCTATACCTTCCAGGGCCTGTTCTACGAGCCGTCTAACTGGCTGCCGTTTATTGCGTACTTTGTTGTGGGTGCCGTGTGCGGCTATGTGCAGCTGCGCAACAGCGAAGCCATTAGGGCGGAGCGCGATCAAAACGAGCTCGTGCGCAACCGCAATACGTTCCTTACGCAGCTCTACCACGACGCGATCGAGGACAAGCGCGCGTACAGGCGCCAGATCGTGGGTCGCCACGACAGCTTTGGCAAGATCTTTGCCGTGACGCAGGAGCTCGACGTATTCAACCCACGCGACATCTATCGCAAGTGCTGCGAGCTTTTGGGCGAGATCCTCGAGAACGATTCGGTGGCGATCTACCATGTTTCGGGCGGGGCATTTGCACGCCTGGTGGCAGCAAGTCCCGCGATTGCCGAAGATGCCGCACGCTCGCTCACGCTTGAGCAGCTTGCACCTCTTTTGGGCGACGGGGGTCACTCGAACCTGTGGGTGAACCGCGAGCTGACGCCGGGGCTTCCCATGTTTGGATACACGATCGAGCGCGACGGGGCACCCGCCGTGTTGATTTTTGTGCGTAGTGCGGCCGAAAACCAAATGACCCTCTATTATCAAAACCTGTTCCGCATCTTGTGCGGGCTGGTCGAAAGCGCGTTGGGCCGTGCCTTTGACTATGAGGCGGTGGCGCAGGATAAACGCTGCGTTGACGGCACTTGCGTGCTCAAGCAGGCTGCCTTTGGCCAAGAGCTCGCGGCGGAGCAGGCGCTGGCAGATAGCAAGATGGGGAGTTTTTTGCTCCTGCGCGTGGTGCCGGGCATGGAGTCTGTCGGCGAGCTGGTGGGCGCAATTGGGTCGGCAATCCGCGAGAGCGACGCGGCGGGCTTGGTCGACGGCGACGTGCTCTACCTGCTTATGCGACAGGCAAAGGCATGCGATCTGCCCATTATCCGCGAGCGCCTGAGCGCAAAGCAGATTGCGGTGGAGCCCGTCGACGGCGAGGACATCGTGGAGCTGCTGCAGCACATCTCTTACACCGGTGACGGTGAGGGGGGTGCCGCTTGATCTCGCTTGTCGTTGCTGCCGTCTTGCTGCTGATTCATGCGCTGGTTTGCCTGATGCTGTGGACGCTCATGAAGCTGGGCCTGCTGCCGGTGCGCGGGCACATGCTGGCTGTGATAGTGCTGGTACCGCTGTGGGGCCCGTTGCTGGTGGTTCTGCTATCGGTCTGCAGCGCGGTGTTTGGCGAGGGGCTGAAAGAGTCTGCGCTGGAGTCGCTGCGCTTCAACGACGACCTGCATCGCAGCATCCTAGTGCACGAACGTGATGCCGATGCAGGCGTGGTCCCGCTCGAGGAGGCGCTTATCGTCAACGACCCGGCATACCGGCGCCGCCTAATGCTCTCCATGCTCACCGAGGAGCCCGACGCGTACCTGGCGCAGCTGCAGGCGGCTAAGCTTAACGACGACGTTGAGGTGGCGCACTATGCCGCGACGGCGGTGGCGCAGATCTCCAAGGAGTCCGACCTTAAGCTGCAGCAGCTGGAGCGTGCCTTTAAGACGGACCCGAGCTCGCAAAACCTCAACGAATACTGCGATTTTCTTGGTGAATACTTGGGCTCGGGCTTGGCTGAGGGGCGCGTGGCTCAGATTCAGCGCCAACAGTACGCGCGCCTGCTTGCGCGTCGCTGCGAGCGCGAGGATACCCTTGAGCTGCGCATTCGATACGCGACGGCTCTGGCCGATGTCGGACAGATCGACGAGGCGCAGGCCGTGACCGACCAGCTGGTGCTCGACGTGCCCGAGGAGCAGGAGGTTTGGATGCTTTGCCTGCGCCTTGCCGTGATGCGCCGCGATGGTGACGAGGTTCACCGTGTGATCGATGCGATTGACAAACAGCATGTGTATTTGAGCGCCGACAATCGCGAAAAGTTGGCGTTTTGGCGCGACGGGGAGGAGGCCGGATGAGTGTGGCGCAACATATCCGCGACCGTGCAGGCCGCTTTCGTTGGATGGGACTCCTCGTGGTGTGGGCGGTCTTTATTGCCATGGCCGCCGTGCTGCTGGTGGAGCGTGCCGGCGTGCAGTACAGTGCGGGCCAGCATAAGCTGGGGATGCTTGCCGCCAACGATGCGGTGCCTGCCTCCTCGGCAATCTTTGGCCAAAAGCCCACGTGCCTGGTCATTACCGATTCCGATCAAGCTGGCGTCGAGGACGTAAAGGAACAGTTCGACCAGATCCTGCTCGACATGAAGATCGCCCATCGCGATGTTGATATTGCCACCGACGGTGCGGACGCGATCCCATCGCTCACGTCGTTTGATCGCGTGATTGTGCTTATGCCCTCGCTTGACGGACTGGGTACGCATCTGACCGATCTGATGAGTTGGGTGAGTGCGGGCGGCTCACTCATGCTGGGCATGACGCCAGATAACTCGAACTGCCTGCAGGCTATTGCTTCCAAGCTTGGGATCGAATCGGCCGGATATGACTATGCGACAGCCGAAAGTATCGTTCCGAGCGAGGACTTTATGTTGGGCGGAGGAGAGCGCTACGAGTTCTCGGACCCCTTCGATTCTTCGCTTTCGGTTTCATTGCGCGAAACGGCGCACGTCTGGGCAAGGACCGGTGACGCGGGCACGCCGCTCATTTGGTCTAACGATTGCGGCAGTGGTCACACCGTGGTGTGCAACATTGGCATCTACGACAAGGTCATGCGTGGGTTCTATGCTTCGGCCATAAGCTTGCTGGGTGAAGCCACGGCCTATCCGGTCATCAACAGCGCCGTGTTCTATTTGGACGACTTTCCCAGCCCTGTGCCCTCGGGCGACGGCACCTACATCAAGCGCGACTACGGGCTTTCCGTCGCCGATTTTTATGTCAAGGTCTGGTGGCCCGATCTGCAAAAGCTCGCGCAAAAATACGGCATTCGCTATACCGGCGTGATGATCGAAAACTACGAGGACGCGGTCAACCAGACCGAGCCCGCGCGCCAGGCCGATACCACGCAGTTCCGCTACTTTGGCGGCATGCTGCTGCAGATGGGCGGAGAGCTGGGCTTTCACGGCTACAACCATCAGCCGCTTGCGCTCTGGGACACCGACTATGGTACGTTGTACGTCTACAAGACGTGGAAAAACAAGGAAACGCTCGTCGCTTCGCTCAACGAGCTTATAGCCTTCCAGGACGAGGTGCTGCCCAACGCGCACGGCTCGGTCTACGTGCCACCGTCGAATATCCTTTCGGCCCGCGCGCGCAAGCTTATCGGTACCGATGTTCCGCGCATTAAGACCATTGCCAGCACGTATTTTGAGGATGGCACCGACCTGCCGTACGTGCAGGAGTTTGGCGTGGCGAGCGATGGCATTGTGGAGCAGCCACGTATTGTCTCGGGCGGCATGGTCGACGATTCTTATATGCGCCTGGCAGCCGTGTCCGAGCTCAACATGCACTACGTGAGCACGCACTTTATGCACCCGGACGACCTTTTGGACCCCGATCGCGGTGCCAAGGAGGGCTGGGAGGTCTACAAGGGCGGCCTGGTCGACTACCTGGAGTGGCTTACCAAATCCGCGCCCGACCTGCGGCACCAGACGGCGTCGGAGTGCTCCGGCGCCATCCAGCGCTTTTCGTCGGTTACGGTAAGCGTGGATACAAGTGCAGATGCCTGGACGCTCAACCTGGACAACTTTCACGACGAGGCTTGGCTCATGTTCCGCGCCAATAATGGCGAGCCGGGTGCGGTGACGGGTGGCGAACTGACGCACCTTACGGGCAATCTGTATCTGCTCAAGGCAAATGATAAGACCGTGACGATCGAGCGCAAGGAGGGTGGCGATAAATGAGAATCTGCTTGGTACTCGAGGGTTGCTACCCCTATGTGCACGGCGGCGTATCTACCTGGATGCATGGCTACATTACGGCCATGCCCGAGCACGAGTTTGTGCTGTGGGTGATCGGCGCGCATGCTGCCGACCGTGGCAAGTTTGTCTACGAGCTGCCCGGCAACGTGGTCGAGGTGCACGAGGTGTTCCTGGACGATGCCCTGCGGCTTTCGGGCGAGCAACATGAAGCCAGTTTTAACGACCGTGAGCGCGAGGCGCTACGCCGCCTGGTGTCGCTCTCCAATCCGGACTGGGACGTGCTGTTCGATATCTTCCAGCGCCGTCGCGTGCATCCGCTCTCGTTTTTGCAGAGCCGAACGTTTATGGACATCTTCCGCGACGTGTGCCTGACAGAGTACCCCTACACGCCCTTTGCCGACGCATTCCACACCATGCGCTCTATGCTGCTGCCCGTGCTCTATCTGTTGGGCAGCGAGGTACCGGTGGCCGATGTGTACCATGCCATCTCGACCGGCTACGGTGGCCTGCTCGCCTGCCTGGGCTCAAGCGTTTACCATGCGCCAGTGCTGTTGACCGAGCATGGCATCTATACCCGCGAACGCGAGGAAGAGATCATTCGCGCCGACTGGGTTGTGCCGTCGTTTAAGGACCGCTGGATCCGCTTTTTCTACCTGCTTTCGGAGGAGATCTACCGTCGCGCCTTTCGCGTGACGAGCCTGTTTCACAACGCCCGCAAGACGCAGATCGATATGGGCTGCGATGCGGACAAATGCCTGGTTATTCCCAACGGCATCCAGTTCGACCGCTTTAAGGACATTCCCTTAAAGCCCGATGACGGCTGGGTAGACATTGGCGCGGTGGTGCGCCTGGCGCCCATCAAGGACGTCAAGACTATGATTTATGCCTTCTTTGAGCTGCACGAGCGCCTGCCCAAGGTGCGCCTGCACATCATGGGCGGTGTGGACGACGAGGAGTACGGCGCCGAGTGCCACGCGCTGGTCGAAACCCTGGGCGTGCGCGACCTGATCTTTACCGGCCGCGTCAACGTGGTCGAGTACATGGAAAAGCTCGACTTTACCATTTTGACGAGCATCTCTGAGGGCCAGCCGCTCAGCGTGCTGGAGTCGCTCGCTGCGCGCCGTCCCTGCGTGACGACCGAGGTGGGCTGCTGTCGCGAGCTGCTCGAAGGCGCTCCGGGCGACGACTTTGGCGTGGCGGGTTTTGTGACGCCGCCCATGTATCGCAAGGGCTTGGCCGATGCCATGGAACGCATGTGCGTGAGCCGCGCCCGTCGCATTGAGATGGGGGAGCGCGGGCAGCGTCGCGTTGCCACGTACTTTTTGCACGAGCAGATGCTCGCCAACTATCGCGCGCTGTACGACGAGACGGCGCAAGCGTTTGACCTGCCCAGAGAGGGGGAGTAGCCGGTGGCCGGAATTGGTTTTGAGCTCAAGCGCCTGTTTAGGCGCAAGGGCCTGTTTGCCACGATGCGCGCTTACGGCTACGCCGGCATTGTGTGCACGGGCCCCATGCTGCTGGGTGTGCTGCTCCAGGTGGGTATCTTGGTGCTGTGCGGTCTGTGGGGCGTGGGGCGCGCCAACCAGGACTTGCTGGTGTGCATGGTGACCTATACGCTGCTGGCGTCGCTCACGCTCACGAGCTTTTTCTCCATGCCGGTCACGCGCTTTTTGGCTGATATGTTGTTTGCCGAGCGCGAGGATGAGATACTGCCTTCGTTTTGGGGCTCCAACGCCATCATGCTCGTTGCGGGCACGGTGCTCTACGGCGTCTTTTTGCTGTTCTCGGGCGCCACGCTGCTGCAGGGGCTGCTGTGCCTGTGGCTGTTCAACATTATGATCGTCAACTGGAACGGCATGAGTTACCTCACGGCCATCAAGGATTACCGCGGTATCCTTTGCAGCTTTGCGGCTGCCATTGGCGTGGCGTGCCTGTGCGCCCTGGCCGCGCTGGCGCTGGGACTGCCGCCGGTCGAGGGCCTTTTGGCGTCAATTGCTCTGGGCTATGGCGTCATGCTCGCCTGGGACGTGGTACTGCTGTACCGGTTTTTTCCGCAGAGCGAACGCAGCCCCTGGCTGTATTTACGGTGGCTTGATCAGTTTATGCCGTTGGCGCTCACGGGCTTGTTTACCAACCTGGGCCTCTTTGCGCACTTGGTGATAATTTGGGCCGGTCCCATTGGCGTGCAGGTCAAGGGCTTGTTTTATGGTGCGCCCTACCACGATGTGCCGGCGCTTATCGCGTTTTTGACGATCCTGGTCACGTCCGTCAACTTTGTGGTCTCGGTCGAGGTCAATTTCTATCCGCGCTACCGCGACTACTACAGCCTGTTCAACGACGGTGGTGTGGTGGGCGACATTGTGGTGGCCGAGGAGGAAATGCTTGCCACGCTCAACCGAGAACTGCGGTTTTGTGCGCTCAAGCAACTGTTTGTGACGGCGGCGGTCATTTCGCTCGAGACCACGGTGCTGTCGGCCCTACCGTTGGGCTTTAACAACCTGATGCACGGGTATTTTCGCACGCTGTGCGTGGGCTACGGCCTGTATGCAGTGGGCAACACGATCCTGCTGATCTTGCTGTACTTTACCGACTACAAGGGGGCCGTGCTGGCCTCGGGCCTGTTTGCCGGTGTGGCCGGGCTGGCGACCGCCGTGTCGTTGCTTTTGCCGCAGCAGTTTTACGGCTTTGGCTTTTTGTTGGGTGCAGCGGTGTTTTTTATCGTGGCGCTGCTGCGGCTCGATACCTATACCGCCAACTTACCGTATCGTATCCTGAGCCAGCAGCCTATTGTGGCGACCGTCAAAACGGGTCGCTTTACACAGCTGGGCCGCTTGCTCGACCGTGCCGAGCAGCGCTATGAGGAAGGTCGCCATAAGGGTGAGCCACATGGCGCGTTTGAGCGCGCAGTAGTTCACGTGTATCGCAAGCATTGGGGAGGTTCTGATGACCGATAGGATGATGTCTCGTCGTCGCCTGTTTGAGGCGGCTGCCGGTGCGCTGTTGCTTTCGGGCTGCTCGGTGCAGGAAGACTCCTCGACCAAAAAGGTCAAAAAGCAGGACAAGATTAAAAAGGCCGAGGCCTCCGACCAGTCCAAGCACCTGCGCGATAAGGACGAGCTGTACGAGGTTTACGACGACTCGGGCATTGTGACCATGTACCTAACGGTCTCGCGCGGCAACAGCTCCGAGAACACGGACCACAGCTGGGCCGAGATCAGCACGTACTCGGTGTATGACTATGCCGACATGGGTGTGACGCGCTATCAGGTTATGGGCCTGCTGCAGCCGGGCGACGAAGAGGGCCCAGTTGCCGGCGAGGTTGGCTATGGCGAGGAAGCGCCCAATGCCACCGTGCAGGTGCGCGGCCAGACGTCGAGCTCCTATACGCAGAAGAACTACAAGGTGGAGCTCAAAAAAGGAAAAGGTACCTGGCGCCAGCAGCGTGCGATTGCGCTCAACAAGCACATGGGCGAGGGTATGCGTTTTCGCAACAAGATGGCCTATGACCTTATCCGCGGGATTCCCCAGATGATGGGCCTGCGCACGCAGTTTGTGCATCTGTGGGTGTGCGACCAGACCGAAAAGTCAAACGATACCTTTGAGGACTACGGCCTGTTTACGCAGGTGGAGCAGCTCAACAAGACGGCGCTTAAGGCACATGGCCTAGATAAGAGCGGGCACCTGTACAAGGTGAACAGCTTTGATTTCCATCGCTACGAGGACACCATTAAGCTTGCCGATGATCCCGACTACAACCAGGCAAGCTTTGAAGGCATGCTCGAGATTAAGGGCGATACGGACCACACCAAGCTCATCGAGATGCTCGATGCGCTCAACGACGAATCGCAAAAGATCGATGACGTGCTCGACACCTACTTTGATACCGAGAACCTGGTCTATTGGTTGGCGTTTCAGATCCTGACGGGCAACTGCGATACGCAGAACCGTAACTGCTATCTGTACAGCCCGCTTAACTCCAAGGTCTGGTATATCCTGGATTGGGATAACGACGGCATGCTGCGTAAGCTGGAGCTTTCTCTTACCGGGTTTTCGGACTACGCGAGCTGGGAGCGCGGCGCAAGCAACTACTGGGGTAACGTGCTGTTTAACCGCGCGTTGCGCAGCAAGTCGTTCCGCAGCGAACTCGACCGTGCCGTCAAGGACTTGCGCTCGTATTTGACCGAGACTCGCCTGACCAAGATGATCAAGCACTACCGCGAGGTGACTGAATCCCTGGTCTTCGCTTCGCCCGATATCGATAATCTGCCTGTCACCAAGGACCAATACGAGCAGATTGCCGCGGCGATTCCGGCCGAGATCGAAGAGAACTATAAGAGCTTCCGCGAGAGCTATAAAAAGCCCATGCCGTTCTACATCGGTGTGCCGCAGATCGATAACGGCAAGCTGCGCATTAACTGGGATGCGTCCTACGACTTTGAGGCGCGCGACATTCGCTACACCGTAGAACTTGCGCGCGACTATGCCATAAGCGATGTGGTCTTTAAGGCCGAGGACGTGCTGCTTCCCGAGGTGACCTGTGATGCGCCCAATACCGGCCAGTACTTTGTGCGCGTGCGTGCCACTAACTCCGACGGTTATACGCAAGATGCGTTTGAATATTACGTTACCGACGATGGCAAACAGTACGGCATGAAGTGTTTTTACGTGCAAGACGGCGGTAAGGTCGTGGAGGATACGTATGAGGAGGGCTAGCGCGCTGCTTGAGCGCTTGGCGGCCCCGCCTGTGCGTGCCACGCAGGAGCGTTACCGCCACGAGCTCAAATATCTCATTAACGAGGGCGAGCACGCTGCGCTTGCCTGTCGCATGGCGCCGGTGTTTAAGCTGGACAAGCATGCGCGGGCGGGCGGTTACACCATTCGCAGCCTGTACTTTGACGACTACTGCAACTCGGCCTACGAGGAAAAAGACACCGGCATTCTCATGCGCAAAAAGTATCGCGTTCGCATCTATAACGGCAGCGACAAGGTGATTAAGCTCGAGCGCAAAAAGAAGTACGGCAGCTGGATCTACAAGGAGGACGCGCCGCTCACGCGCGGCGAGTTTGAGCAGATTTTGGCTGGCGACTACGGCTTTTTGCTAAGGAGTCCCTATCCGCTCTGTCGCGAGTTCTACATCGAGTGCATCTGCAACATGATGCGCCCACGGACCATCGTGGACTACGAGCGCGAGCCGTGGGTGATGGATGAGGGCACCGTGCGTATTACGTTTGACATGAACGTGCGTGCCGCGGTGGGAAGCTTCGATATCTTTGACGTGACGCTGCCCGCGCTGCCGGTCCTGGAGCCCGGCAAGCTGGTGATGGAGGTCAAGTTTACGGAGTTCTGCCCGCAGCTGGTGCGCGATATGGTGCCGCCGGGCGCGGCCGAGCTTACGGCGGTCTCCAAGTACTGCCTGTGTTACGAAAAGACTGCCTACCTGCGCGGATTTAATTACTGGGATTCGGATTTTGAGAACCGAGGGGATATTTAGACCATGAGCACCAGGGACTTTTTTAAGAACTCCGTCTTGGAGGCGTTTGGCCAGGTCGACCCTGCCAAGATCGGCCTGTCGCTTCTCGTGGCGCTCGCCATGGGCATCCTGATCTATTACGTGTACAAGCGCTTTTTTACCGGCGTGGTGTATTCGCGCAGCTTTGCCGTGACGCTTGTAGGCATGTGCGTGCTCACCTGCATGGTCACGCTCGCGATCTCGACCAACGTGGTCATCTCGCTCGGTATGGTCGGTGCTCTGTCAATCGTCCGCTATCGTACGGCGGTCAAGGACCCGCTCGACCTGCTGTATCTGTTTTGGGCCATTACCACGGGCATTACGGCCGGCGCCGGCATGTATGCGCTCGTGGGGCTCACTGCGGTGGTGATCGTGGTGATGATCGCCAGCTTTGCGAGCCACCAGGACAAGTCGCGTGTGTACATGATGGTCATTCACTACACGGGCCAGACCACCGGCGACGATATCGTGCGTGCATTTGGGCGCACCAAATTCACCGTCAAGTCCAAGACGATGCGCGGTGATAAGGTCGAGATGGCCGTCGAGGTGTTCTCGGATGGCGTTGACATGCCCTATGCCGACGCCATCCGCGCGCTCGACGGCGTTGAGGACCTGACGTTGATCCAATACAACGGCGAGTACCACGGGTAGGACCCTAGCGAGCAGATTGCACAAAGAGGGGCGCTCCTGGTCGAGCATACGTCAGCGAGCGGGCGGCTGCCGTGGCGAGGTGCCACGAAAGAGGAGCGACGCGTACTTCATGTACGCGAGCGACGGTTTGAGCGGCAGATCGCCCGGCAAATGCCCGCGCAGCGTCGAGCAGTCCGGCGTTCGTTAGAACGCCGGAACGAACAGGTATCATGGTGAAAGCGATTTCAATGACAGGGGTACTCGTGGTAAAGATGAAAGATGTGGCCGAGCTGGCCGGCGTTTCGAGCGCCGCCGTCTCGCGCTACCTCAACGGTGGGTATATCTCGGCAGATAAGGCCGAGCGCATTAAGCAGGCGATTGAGCTGACAGGATACGTGCGGTCCAGCCAGGCTCGCGCGTTACGCACCGGCTCCACCAAGCTCATCGGCGTCATCGTACCTAAGATCAACTCGGAATCCGTGAGTCGCATTACCGCTGGCATTGGCCAGGTGCTCGGTCACCGTGGCTACCAGATGCTGCTTGCCAATACCGATAACGCCCCCGATCGCGAGCTCGAATACCTTGATTTATTCCAAAACCACCCAGTTGATGGCATTGTGCTGGTGGCAACTATGATCACTGACGAGCATCGCCGGGCGATTGAGTCGTGCCGCGTGCCCATTGTGCTGATCGGCCAGAACGTTGAGGGCGCGGCGTGCGTCTATCATGACGATTACGAGGCCGCCTTTGAGCTGGGCCATGCGCTTACGGGTCGCGTGGACGGCAAGATTGCCTACATTGGAGTTACCGAGGAGGACCGCGCCGCTGGTTATGACCGCCGTCGCGGTTTTGAGGCCGGCTTGCGCGCCGCAGGCGTGGCACTTGATCCGAGTCTTATTCGCCAGGGGTCCTTTACGCTCGACTCGGGCTATGGTGCGGCGCGTGAGCTGCTTTCCGTCGCTCCCGATGTTTCGTTTATCGCCTGCGCGACCGACACCATGGCGGCGGGCGCGCTGCGTGCTATCGATGAGGTTCGCGGCGTGGGCGAGGGCATGCACCGCGTAAGCGGTTTTGGCGACAACGCGTTTTTGCGCGCGTTGACGGGCGGCATTCCCACCGTGCACTATGGCTACCTGACCAGCGGCGTCGAGGCGACCAATATGTTGCTCAACACGCTCGATGGCGTGGAGGGGAAGAGCGGTCTCAAGACGCTCAAGCTTGGCCATCAGCTTATGAATGTCTAGGTTTCGGGCACGTCTGTCTGCCTCTGGGACCCCTGTTTTTGCCTTAAAACTACCTTTCGCCGACAATTTCCTACCGTTCACCCTACTATGAAAACGATTACAGACTTATGAAACTGAAAACGATTACAGTGTAAGTGTCAAAGATGGCCGGGTGCAAATGCGCCCGTTGGAGGAAAGGGAAGTCATGGACTACCGCAAATCAGCCCAAGGGGTGCTCGACAACATCGGTGGCGCCGACAACGTTGTTTCGGCCGCACACTGCGCCACGCGTCTGCGTCTGGTGATTGCCGATAACGCCAAGGTCGACAAGGAGGCCCTTGAGAATATCGACGGCGCCAAGGGCGTCTTTGAGGCTCAGGGCCAGCTCCAGATTTTTTTTGGCACCGGCACCGTCAACAAGGTCTACGAAGAGTTCATCGCGCTCAGTGGCGTCGAGGCTGCCACCAAGGCCGAGGTCAAGGAGGCCGCGGCGCAGCAGCAGAACATCTTTATGCGCGCCATTAAGGTGCTCGGCGACGTCTTTGTCCCCATCATCCCCGCCATCGTGGCTTCGGGCCTGCTGCTGGGCATTATGAGCGCCCTCAACTTTATGGCCTCCAACGGCTTTATCGCGCTCGACACCAATAACTTTATCTACAAGATCGCCGACCTGGTCTCGGGCACGTCCTTTGGCATTCTGCAGATTCTGATCGGCTACTCCGCGGCTAAGGCCTTTGGCGCCAATCCGTACCTGGGTGCCGTCGTCGGCGGTGCGTTTATCAACTCCTCGCTGCAGAGCGCCTACACGGTTGCCTCCGAGGGCGTGCAGACCATGGTCACCGTTATTCCCGGTGTGTACAGCTTTGAGTGGGTCGGCTATCAGGGCCATGTGATCCCCATCGTTATCGCCTGCGCCATTCTGGCCTTCCTCGAGAAGCGCCTGCACAAGATCGTTCCCGAGATGTTCGACCTCTTTGTGACCCCGCTCGTCTCGGTGTTCGTGACCGTGCTCGTGACGCTCGTTGCCGTAGGCCCCATCTTTGTCTGGGCCGAGAACGCCATCCTCGGTCTGATCCAGACCCTGCTGACTCTGCCCTTCGGCATCGGTTCCTTTATCGTCGGCCTGTTCTATGCTCCCACGGTCGTTACCGGTATCCACCAGATGTACACCGCCATCGACCTGGGCCAGCTCGCCCAGTATGGCGTGACCTATTGGTTGCCCATCGCCAGCGCTGCCAATATCGCCCAGGGTGGCGCAGCGCTTGCCGTTGCCTTTAAGACCCGCGATGCCAAGATCAAGGGCTTGGCGCTTCCTTCGGCTCTGTCCGCCTTCATGGGCATTACCGAGCCTGCCATCTTCGGTGTGAACCTGCGCTTCTTTAAGCCCTTCATCGCCGGCTGCATCGGCGGCGGTTGCGGCGCCCTGGTCTGCGCGCTCACTTCGCTGGCTGCCTCCGGCACGGGCGTTACCGGTATCTTCGGTATCCTGCTGTGCCTGGCCCAGCCCGTGCAGTACGCGATCATGTTTGCGGTTGCCGCGCTGGTTTCCTTTGGCGTCTCGTTTGTCCTGTACAAGGACGAGCCCAAGGCTTCCGAGCAGGCCTAAGAGCTTTTGATTGAGGGAATGCCCGCGGGCTGTATGCTCGCGGGTGTTTCCCGAATCTGGTGCCGATCTCTGGCGCCTTGTAACTTTCGATCCGTTAGGACTTTGATATGTCTAATGCCCTTGGGCGCGATCTTGCACAGCTGGTCGCCGCTGTTGACGCCGCCGCCTCTGAGTGCGGTCATGGCGCGTATGCTCAGCGCTTTCATATTATGCCGCCGGTGGGCTGGCTCAACGACCCCAACGGTCTTTGCCAGGCAGATGGCGTATTTCACGCGTACTTTCAGTATGCCCCGTTTGATGTGAACGGCGGCGTCAAGATGTGGGGCCATGCGACGAGCCGTGACCTTATGACGTGGGACTACGTTGGCGCCCCGCTGCTGCCCGACGAGCCGTTCGATTGCCACGGTGTGTATTCGGGCTCCGCGCTTGCCGAGGACGGTCGCATTCGCGTGCTATACACAGGCAACGTTAAGCTTTCCGATGCGGGCGGTACGTACGACTACGTCAATACCGGCCGCCGCGCCGATACTGTTTATGTCGAGAGCGTTGATGGCCTTGCCGGTCGGGAGTTCAGCCAAAAGCGTGTGGTGCTGGCTTCCGAGGATTATCCCGAGGATTTGACCTGTCATGTGCGCGATCCCAAGGTGTGGCGTGACGCGGACGGGCGTTATCACATGGTGCTGGGTGCGCGTCGACGCGTGGATGGGCCGCATGTCGATAGTCGATTTTGCGCCATGCACGGCGAGGGCGCCGGGCGCGATGTGGGCGAGATTTTGGTGTATGGCTCGGCCGATATGCTGAACTGGGAGCTCGAGAGCCGTGTCTCTACGCCCAAGCGTTTTGGCTTTATGTGGGAGTGCCCGGGATACCTTGAGCTTGAGACGGATGGCGGTATACCGGCGATGTTCCTGTCCTTCTCTCCCCAGGGGCTCGAGGGCGGTCGTTGGGACCGCGGCAACGTATACGCTGCTGGCTACATGCCTGTAACGGGCGACATTACCAGTGGCAATGACGCTTATGAGCTGGGCGAGTTCCGCCTGTGGGACGCCGGTTTTGACTTCTATGCTCCGCAGGAGTTCACGGCCGAGGACGGTCGCCACATCCTGATCGGCTGGATGGGCATGCCCGATGAGCCGACCTATGGCAACGACCCCACTGTGGTGTGCGGCTGGCAGCACTGCATGACGGTGCCGCGTGAGCTTACAGCCGGTGACGGCGGCGTGGTGCTGCAGCAGCCGACGCGCGAGATCGAGCGCCATTATGCCTCGGTGCGTGTGGGGGAGGGCTCGTTGGAGGTTGCCGGCGATACCTGCTTTGACGTTGTTGTCGACGGTGTCGACGGCGCGTTTACCACAACCGTTGATGGCGAGCTAAGGCTGTCGTTTATGCCTGCCGAGGGCGAACTGCCCGCGCGCTTTGAGATGCGATTTACCGATGAGAGCCGCGCTTCTGCCGGCTGCGGTCGCACCGTGCGTTGGGAGCCCGTCGACGAGGTTCGTAACGTGCGCATTGTTGGCGATGTTTCGTCGGTCGAGGTGTTTGTGAACGATGGCGCACTCGTGTTTTCGACGCGCATCTATCCCGAGGCCTATGGCGTGTCCGTTGACGCTCCGGGTGCGAGCGTGAACTATCATGCGCTCAGCATCTAGGCGATTCGTCGCATATCGGCGCTATACTGCAGCCGTTGCCCACGATGCGGGGAACACCCGCATCGTGGGTTTTTGTTTATGAAGGGACGGTGCCGCGTGGACGTGCAGAAGCTAGAAGAGGCCTGGGCTGCAAGGGCCGGCGCGCGTGAGGCGCGGTTGCTTGCGGCCTCGCATGTACCGGCAGCGCTTTCGCAATTGGGGATTGTGCGCCCTGGTGACCGCCTGGTTGCGTATGTCGATGACTTTGCCGATGCGTTTGCGCACGGCTTTGATGGCTGCGACGTGGCTATGGTGGGTGAGCCGTCGGTTGCAGCGTTTGCTGCTGCGTCCGAGGACTTTGATACTTCGTTTGATGCCGAGGGACCGCATCTGTGGTGGTTTGTGAACTCAATCGGTGGCTTTGGCCTGCGTGTGCCCGATCTGCGTGCGCTGGGTCGGGCGGCGCGTGAGGCCCATGCGCTGCTGGTTGTGGACAACACCGTGGCTGGCGTCTTTGGCTGCGATCCGCTGCGGCTGGGTGCCGCGCTGTCGCTCGAGGCGCTCGACCGCGTGTGTGCTGGTAAGGCGCCGCGCAAGTTGGTTGCCGCTTCGGTCGCGCGCTCGCAGCTCAAGCGCCATCGTGTGGATGCTGCTGCCGAGTGCGCGCACGTATTGTTTGCAGGCTGCGGTGCGTCGGCGCTCGACCTTTCTGCCGAGGAGACCGACGTGCTGGAGCGTGGGCTTTCCTCGCTTAACGCCCGCATGCAGGCGCATTTCGACCGTGCCCGTGCGCTTGCCGAGTATTTGGCCGCCAACGAGATGGTGCGCAACGTGCGCTATCCCGGGCTGAGCTCGCATCCCGACCATGCGGTTGCAACGGGAATCCTCGAGCACGGCTTTGGCCCGGCAGTTGAATTCGACCTTATCGAGCTTAGCGCGGGCGAGCTCTTCGACGCTTTGCCCGACGAGTTCCGCATATCGCCCGCCGGCGGCGCAAAGACGCGCCTTTCGGCCCCACGCAGCAAGCAGGGGAGCACCGTCCGCCTCTTTGCCGGCACCGACGACCCCTTGATCGTGGCTGCCACCCTAGACAACGCCCTCCGCAACTAGCTAAATCATCCTCGACTTCATAAGTTGCGGTGAAATAGGGATTGATTTACGGCTTTAACCGCATAAACAGTCCCTATTTCACCGCAACTTATGAGAAGGGGTTGCGTGGCTATAAGGCCCCGTCCTAAATTGGCTATTCTTTTATGCTGGCGATGAGGTCGTTGGCCTTTGCGGCAATTACTTGGTTGATGTCGGTCTGCAGCTCCTCGTAGACCGCTATGGCTCGCTCTCCAGCGGGGGTGAGCGTGGATCCGCGGGCGCCGTCGCGTTTGATGAGCTTGCAGCCTAGCTGGCCTTCGGTCTCGTTTACAATACGCCACGCTTTGGAATAGGCCATGCCCATGCTCTTGGCGGCGCGGTTGAGCGAGTGCTCGCGGGCGATGCCCTGCAGCAGCAAGACGCAGCCGTGGCCGAAGACGCCCGGTAAATCCTTGTCGCACGCTTGAATGACCAACTTTGCCGTCGTCTTGTACTCCATGTGCTCCACGTCTCCCCGCTAAAGTGTTTGCTGGGCAAACGCATAGCCTGCGTCAAACCCTCGTGTGCTCTTCTTAAATCATGCATTGTAGCAGTCAAAGTGCGTTAAGATACTTCCCCAGTATTGGGCGCCCAAGGTTGGGCTGGGTCCTACGAGGCCTGCAGCCGACCGGTCGCATGGAAAAAGGAGAAACATGGCTACGTTCTTTCCCGGTGAGTCCCACACGTTTTCGGAGTATCTGCTGGTCCCTGGTTACTCGTCCTCGCAGTGCATCCCCAACAACGTCTCTCTTAAGACGCCGCTGACCCGCTTTAAGCGCGGTGAGAAGCCGGCAATCACCCTGAACATCCCCATGGTTTCCGCCATCATGCAGTCCGTCTCGGGCGTCGACATGGGTGTCGCGCTCGCTACCGAGGGCGGCCTGTCCTTCATTTACGGTTCCCAGAGCGCCGAGTCCGAGGCCGCTATGGTCAAGGCCGTCAAGGACCACAAGGCCGGTTTCGTTCAGTCCGATTCCACGCTGACCCCCGACATGACCATGGAGCAGGTCATCGAGCTCAAGGAGAAGACCGGTCACTCCACCATGCCGGTTACCGACGACGGCACTCCCAAGGGGAAGCTCCTGGGCATCGTCACCAGCCGTGACTATCGTCCCAGTCGCGATGACCACCAGACGAAGGTCTCCGAGTTCATGACCCCGCGTGAGCAGCTCATCGTGGGCGACAAGAACATCAGCCTTAAGGTTGCCAACGACGTCATCTGGGACAATAAGCTCAACGCCCTGCCCATCGTCGACGACTACGATCACCTCATGGGCATCGTCTTCCGCAAGGACTACGACAGCCACAAGACCAACCCCAACGAGCTGCTCGACGGCGACAAGCGCTACATGGTCGGTGCCGGTATCAACACCCGCGACTATGCCGAGCGCGTGCCGCTGCTCATCGAGGCCGGTGCCGATGTCCTGTGCATCGATTCTTCCGAGGGCTTCAGCGAGTGGCAGAAGCGCACCATCGAGTGGATCCGCGCCAACTACGGCGAGGACGTCAAGGTCGGTGCCGGCAACGTCGTCGACGCCGAGGGCTTCCGCTTCCTGGCCGACTGCGGTGCCGACTTCATCAAGGTTGGTATCGGCGGCGGTTCCATCTGCATCACCCGTGAGACCAAGGGCATCGGCCGTGGCCAGGCCACCGCGCTGATCGACGTCTGCCGCGCTCGCGACGAGTACTACGAGGAGACCGGCGTCTACGTGCCCGTGTGCTCCGATGGCGGCATCGTCTACGATTACCACATGACGCTCGCCCTTGCCATGGGTGCAGACTTTATGATGCTGGGTCGTTACTTCGCCCGCTTTGACGAGAGCCCGACCGAGCGCGTCAACGTGAACGGTCAGTACATGAAGGAGTACTGGGGCGAGGGTTCTGCGCGTGCTCGCAACTGGCAGCGCTACGACCTGGGCGGCGCCGCGAAGCTTAGCTTCGTCGAGGGCGTCGACTCCTACGTTCCCTACGCCGGTTCCCTCAAGGATGGTGTGGGCGGCACGCTCTACAAGGTCAAGTCCACGATGTGCAACTGCGGTGCCCTCTCGATCCCCGAGCTCCAGGAAAAGGCGCGCCTAACGCTGGTCAGCTCCACCTCCATCGTCGAAGGCGGCGCCCACGACGTAGTCGTCAAGGACTCCCAGCAGTCTGTTTCTTATCGATAGAATAAGAGCTGCACATAAAGGTTGATTCACAACCACGTTCTTTAGATAAAGCGAGATGCCTGCAAGTCGCAGGCATCTCGCTTGTTGTATTTGCTATCATCATGCGAGTTAACGATGTGGCGGGGCGTTCTTACCTTTGCTCGCTGCAAGTTCCGCACGAGCCGAAGAGCACTTAATGTGCTCTTCGTGCGAGCAGGACTGTCCGCAGCAGCGAGTAAAGGTAAGAACGCCCCGCCCCAACCCAGCTAACAAAGGAGCTGATATGTGCGATTGCACAGATCATAAGGACGAGATTCCTGCCTACGACGCGCAGGCCATTGAGTCCCGGTGGATGAAGGCCTGGGAGGACTCCAACCTCTTTGCCGTCGACACCGACGACAGCAAGCCCAAAAAGTATGTGCTCGAGATGTTCCCGTATCCGTCGGGCGACCTGCACATGGGCCACGCGCGCAACTATACTATCGGCGATGCCATGGCCCGTCAGGCCCGCATGCGCGGCTTTGACGTGCTGCATCCCATCGGCTTTGACGCCTTTGGCCTGCCCGCCGAGAACGCCGCCATCAAGCACAATACGCAGGCTGCCGCCTGGACGTATAAGAACATGGATCAGGCGCTCGCCACGATGAAGCGTATGGGCTTCTCCTACGATCTGGATCGCATGGTCAAGACCTGCAGCCCCGACTACTACCGCTGGGGTCAGTGGATCTTTGAGAAGCTGTGGGAAAAGGGCCTGGTCTACCGCAAGAAGAACCCGGTCAACTGGTGTCCTAACTGCAAGACCGTTCTGGCCAACGAGCAGGTCACCGAGGGTAAGTGCTGGCGCTGCGGCACCGAGCCCGAGAAGCGCGACCTGGAGCAGTGGTACTTCAAGATCACCGAGTACTCCCAAGAGCTGCTCGACGACCTGGAGAAGCTCCCCGGCTGGCCCGAGCGCGTCAAGCAGATGCAGGCTAACTGGATCGGTCGCTCCGAGGGCGCCGAGGTCGACTTTACCCTGTGCGACCAGGATGGCGAGCCCATCGAGGGCGATGAGGGCAAGATCACCGTCTTCACCACGCGTGCCGATACCCTTTTTGGCGTCTCCTTCTTTGTCCTGGCTCCCGAGTACGCCGGCCTGCACGAGCTCGTCGAGGGCACGGAGTACGAGGAGGCCGTCACCAAGATCGTCGAGGACTCCAAACACATCTCTGCCGTCGAGCGTGCCCAGGGCACCCTCGAGAAGCACGGTGCCTTCACGGGGCGCTATGTGGTAAACCCCGTCAACGGCGAGAAGGTCCCCGTGTGGGTTGCCGATTATGTCGTTGCAGACTACGGCACCGGCGCCGTCATGGCCGTTCCCTGTGGCGACCAGCGCGATTTTGAGTTCGCCCGCAAGTACGACCTGCCGATCGTACCGATCATCCTGGACGATGACGATCGCGCTGCCGTCGAGGCCAGCGGCGAGACCATCGATACCTTCCATGCCGAGACCGTCGACTGGGATTGCGCCCACGCTGCCGAGGGCACGCTCGTCCAGTCCGGCAAGTACACCGGCATGCGCGGCGGTAAGCACTCCGAGGGCGAGGCTGCGATCGTGGCCGACCTCGAGGCCATGGGCTGCGGTCGTCGCAAGGTCGAGTTCCGTCTGCGCGACTGGCTCATTTCCCGTCAGCGCTATTGGGGCAACCCCATCCCGGCCATCCACTGCGAGCACTGCGGTATCGTGCCCGTGCCCGAGGATCAGCTGCCGGTGACGCTGCCCGAGAACCTGGACCTGGGCGCCGGCGAAACCCTTGCCGAGTGCAAGGACTTCTACGAGACCACCTGCCCGGTCTGCGGCCGCCCGGCCAAGCGCGAGACCGATACCATGGACACCTTCACCTGCTCCAGCTGGTATTACCTGCGCTATACCGATCCGCACAACACCGAGCTGCCCTTCTCCCGCGAGGCCGCCGACCGTTGGATGCCCGTCGATAACTACATCGGCGGCATCGAGCACGCCATTCTGCACCTGCTCTACAGCCGCTTCTTTACCAAGGCACTGCGCGACCTGGGCCTGCTGAGCGTGGACGAGCCCTTCACTAACCTGCTGTGCCAGGGCATGGTCAAGGACGAGAACGGCGACACCATGTCCAAGTCCAAGGGTAACGTCGTGCCCCCGAGCTCGGTCATCGAACCTTACGGCGCCGACACCATGCGTTTGGCGATCCTGTTTATCGCCCCGCCCGAGAAGGACTTCGACTGGGATCCCAAGGCCGTCGAGGGCGCCAACCGCTTTATCAAGCGCGCCTGGCGTATCGTTTGGCAGCTCGTCCAGTCCGGCGATGCCAACGTGGCCTTCGACAAGTCCGCGCTCGATGAGGTTGCGATGAAGCTCTATCGCGAGCGTCACCGCACCATCGCCAAGTGCACCGAGGACTTCGATCGCGGCCAGTTCAACACCGCCATCTCGGCCGTCATGGAGCTCGTCAACGCGGCGAGCGCCTACCTCAACGCCACCGAGGGTACCGCCCGCGACAAGGCGCTGTGCTACGGCGTGGCCAAGGACATCGTGAGCGTCCTTGCCCCCATCTGCCCGTTCTGGGCCGACGAGCTGTGGCACGAGGCGCTCGGCTGCGAGGGCAACGCCTATACCGCCGCCTGGCCCGAGTTCGATCTGGCCGAGTCCGTTGAGGACACGGTGCAGATCGTGGTCCAGGTGCTCGGCAAGGTCCGCGGCCGCGTCGACGTTGCCCGCGATGCCTCTAATGAGGATATGCAGGCTGCCGCCGAGGCCGCCGTCGCCAAGTGGCTCGAGGGCAAGACGGTCGTCAAGGCCATCTGCGTGCCCGGTAAGCTGGTCAACCTGGTGGTCAAGTAAGCACTGCGCGCTTAGCTGACGTGCTATAGGCGAGGGGCGATCCGGCTAGGTCGCCCCTCGTTTTTCATGTACCTGTCCTGGTGCCTGCGGTCAATTGTTCTATTCTTGTGGAGAACCTGTGCTCCCGCTGACCTGCAGGTTCGTACTGTGCTTGCACGTTTCCGCAGCTATTGGTATAGTTTGCTTGCAAATGAAGTTGTAATTGAAAGAAGTGGGGTTTCGGCCCCGCTTCTTTTTTGTATGGATGGAGGTGCCGCAATGGTCAAGACCAAGACCGAGCAGGCGATCATCGACGCGCTCGAGGCCGTCGCTCCCCAGCACGATGTCGACATTGTCGACGTTGAGCTCGTGGGCGCCACCAAGGCCCCCTGCGTGCGTGTGCGTATCGAGGGTGCCGAGGGTCAGAGCCTGTCGCTCAACGACGTCACGGCCAATACCAAGTGGGTCGGCGACGTGATCGAGGAGCTCGACCCCATTTCTTCGAGCTACACGCTCGAGGTTTCGAGCCCGGGTATGGCGCGCCCGCTGCGCCGCCCGCGCGACTTTGCCCGCTTTGTGGGCGAGGACTGCGAGCTCACCTCTACCGCTACCGAGGGCCGTCGCAAGTACGCCGGCAAGATTGCCGCCGCCACCGAGACGAACGTGACCCTCGAGCTCGAGGACGGCGAGTCCGTCACCCTCGATTTCTCTGATGTTAAAAAGTGCAAGTTGAAGCCCACCTACGACTTCAAGCCCGTGAAGGAAGGAAAGTAAGATGGCAGCATCCGACATGATGTCCGCCCTGATGGAGCTTTGCCAGGAGAAGCACATCGACCAGCTCTACCTGATCGACCGCCTGGAGCAGTCGCTCGCCAAGAGCTATGCCGAGATCCTGCATCTTGAGTGGGGCGCCAAGGTGACCATCGACCGCACCACCGGCAAGATCTACGTCTACCGCCTGGAGCCGATCGACGATTCCATGGACGAGGAGGGCAACTTCACCGAGTTCGAGGAGATCGACGTCACCCCCAAGAACACGAGCCGCATCGCTGCCCAGCACGCCAAGGCCGAGATCAACGCCATCGTGCGTAACTCCGCCCGCGAGCAGATTTACGAGGAGTTCTCCGGCCGCATCGGTGACCTCATCAGCGGTACCGTGCTGCAGTCCACGCCCGACTTCACGATCGTCAAGATCCGCGAGGGCGTCGAGGCTGAGCTGCCGCACTTCGACCAGCGCCGTTACGAGAACGAGCGCAACGAGCGCCCGATGGGCGAGCGCTACCTGCACAACCAGCACATCAAGGCCGTGATCATCGACGTTCGCGACCCCAACTCCAACCTGCAGCCGGTTCGTGGCGAGCACAGCCGTCCGCCGATTGTCATCTCCCGTACCCACCCCGAGCTCATGCGTCGTCTGTTTGAGCAGGAGGTGCCCGAGATCTATGAGGGCACCGTCCAGATCAAGTCGATCGCCCGCGAGCCCGGCCAGCGCTCCAAGGTTGCCGTCCACTCGCTCGACGACCGTCTGGATCCCGTGGGCGCCTGCGTCGGCCCCAAGGGCAGCCGTGTTCGCGCTGTCGTGGGCGAGCTCCGTGGCGAGCGCGTCGACGTCATCCTGTGGGATGCCGATCCTGCCGTTTACGTCGCCAACGCCCTTTCGCCCGCTAAGGTCACCCGCGTCCTCATCGACGAGGAGAAGGCCTACGCCGGCGTCATCGTGCCCGACGACCAGCTGTCCCTCGCCATCGGCAAAGAGGGCCAGAACGCCCGCCTCGCCGCGCGCCTGACCGGTTGGCACATCGACATCAAGTCCGAGACGCTTGCCGCCGACATCCTCAAGAACGTTCCCGTTCACGAGGAGCCCGCCGCCGACCTGATCGGTGACGAGGAGGACGAGGACGTCCGCCGCTGCGAGTACGTGTCCGAGGACGGCATCCAGTGCCGCAACCAGGCTCGTCCCGGCTCCCGTTTTTGCGGTGTCCACGACACCGATGCCTTCGATGATGCGGAGGACCTGATCTAGCGCGCGGTCGCGCCGGGCGGGTCCCGGCGCGTCTCCCACGCTCGTTCAGTCTCTAGGCACCCAAGGTGCCAGAAAGGGTAGGTGAAGTCATATGGCAAAAGTCCGTGTGTCCACCCTGGCCAAAGAGTTCGGCATGACCTCCAAGGAACTGATGGGTCATCTCGCCGAAATGAAGATTCCCGCTAAGTCCGCTTCCTCCACCTTGGAGGACGCCTATGTCGCTATGGTCCGCAAGCAGCTCGCCTCGGTGATCGAGGCCCGCGCCCAGGAAGTCGAGGCCGCCAAGCAGGCCGAGGAGCAGGCGGCTGCCGCCGAGGAGGCCGCACGCGCCGCCGAGGCCGAGCGCGAGCGCATCGCCGCCGAGAAGGCACGTGAGGAGGAGCGCCGCCAGTTTGCCGCAGCCCAGGCTGCCGAGGAGGCTGCCCGCGCCGAGGCCGAGGCCAAGAAGAAGGCCGAGCAGGAGCGCCTTGCCCGCGAGAAGGAGGAGGCTGCCCGCGAGGCTCAGCGTCGCGCCGTTCCCGCTTCCGACTCCGGTTCGCGCTTCCGTTCGCTGCTCGACCAGATCGCCGCACAGGAGACCGTGCTCAAGGAGAAGAAGGACGCCGAGGACAAGGCCAAGGCCGAGCGCGCCGCAGAGCGCGGTAACCGTCGTGGCGGCAACAACGACCGCCGCGGTGGCCGTCGTAACGATCGCAACGCCTCCGACAACAGCTCCGAGCGCAACGCCTCCGAGAGCCGTCCACACAGCCATCGCACCAACGCCAGCAACAACGTCGCTGCCGGCATGGACTTCCCCAACCCCGACAAGCAGGGCAAGGGCAAGAAGCGCAAGGGCGGTCACAACAACGAAGAGGACCACTACAGCCGCATGGCTCGCGAGGCCGAGGAGTACAGCCGCGAGAAGGTGCTCGAGGAGGCTCGTGCCGCCGTCGAGGAGGCCTCTCGCGAGTCCACCGGTCGCCGCAAGAAGCGCAAGGAGAAGCGCGAGCGCGAGGCTGCCAAGGCTCAGGAGGAGCGCAAGATAGAGGAGGCGCTGGCCCAGGGCGTGAACCCCGAGGACCTCGATGCCATCAAGGTCTCCCAGGGCGTTACCGTCCAGGAGCTTGCCGAGGCGCTCGACGTTCCGGCCAACGACATCATCAAGCGCCTGTTCCTGCTGGGTACGCCGCTCACCATGACGCAGTCCATGTCCGACGACCTCGTCGAGCTCGTTGCCGACGACCTGGGCCGTCAGATCAAGATCATCACCCCCGAGGAGGAGAACACCTTCTCGTTCTACGACGATCCCGCCGACCTTAAGCCGCGCGCCCCGGTCGTCACCGTCATGGGCCATGTCGACCACGGCAAGACGTCGCTGCTCGACGCCATCCGTCACACCGGCGTTGCTGCCGGCGAGGCGGGCGGCATTACGCAGGCCATCGGCGCTTCGCAGGTTATGATCAACGACCGCAAGATCACCTTTATCGATACCCCGGGTCACGCCACCTTTACGGCTATGCGTGCCCGTGGCGCCAAGGTGACCGACATCGTCATCCTGATCGTCGCCGCCGACGACGGCGTCATGCCCCAGACGGTCGAGTCGATCAACCACGCCAAGGCCGCCGGCGTACCCATCGTCGTCGCCGTCAACAAGATCGATAAGCCGGGCGCCAACCCCGACCGTGTGCGTCAGGAGCTCACCGAGTACGGCGTCATCCCCGAGGAGTGGGGCGGACAGAACATGTTCGTCAACATCTCGGCCAAGCAGAAGATCGGTATCGACGAACTTCTGGAGACCGTGCTGCTCCAGGCCGACGTACTCGAGCTCAAGGCCAACCCGGACACCTTTGCCTCGGGCAACGTCCTCGAGGCCAAGCTCGACAAGGGCCGCGGCTCGGTCGCTACCGTGCTCGTGACCCGCGGTACCCTGCACGTGGGCGATACGCTGGTCGCCGGGCTTACCTACGGCCGCGTCCGCGCCATGCTCGACCCCAAGGGCCGCGCCGTCACCGAGGCCGGTCCCTCCGACGCCGTCGAGATCCTGGGCCTGCAGTCCGTGCCCAACGCCGGTGACGAGTTCCGCGTGTTCGAGGACGAGCGCGAGGCGCGCGCCCTTGCCGACGAGCGTTCGCTCAAGGCCCGTATCGAGGAGCAGAGCCGCGTCAAGCACGTCACGCTCGAGAACCTCTTCGAGACCATTGCCGACGCCGAGGTCAAGGAGCTCAACCTGATCATCAAGGCCGACGTCCAGGGTTCCATCGAGGCCCTTCAGGACTCGCTCGACAAGATGGATCAGTCCGAGGTTCGCATCAACACGATCCACTCCGCCGTTGGCGCCATCAACGAGACCGACGTCGTTCTGGCCGACGCCTCCAACGCCATCATCATCGGCTTTGGCGTCCGTCCCGACGGTAAGGCCCGCTCCGCCGCCGAGCGCGAGGGCGTCGAGATCCGTTGCTACGACGTCATCTACAAGTGCCTCGAGGAGCTTGACGCCGCCCGTATCGGCATGCTCAAGCCCACCGAGGTCGAGGTCGCCACGGGTACCGCGACTGTCCTGGACACCTTTAAGGTGCCCAAAGTCGGTATCGCCGCCGGTGTCCGCGTCGAAGAGGGCGAGATCGCCGCGACCGATTCCGTGCGCCTGGTGCGCGACGGCATCGTGGTCTTCAACGGCAAGATCGCCTCGATGCGCCACTACAAGGACGAGGCCAAGAGCCTCAAGAGCGGTTCCGAGGGCGGCATTGGCCTGGAGAACTTCCAGGACATCAAGCCCGGCGACCAGATCGAGGGTTACCGCATCGACCAGGTTGCCCGTACCGAGTAGGGGGTAGCGCTATGAAGCAAACGCAGGCAACCCGCCGTCTGGGCGAGCAGCTTCGCGAGAAGCTCGGTTATATCCTGCTCTTTGAGGTTTCCGATCCGCGTCTCGACCTGGTTACTCTGACCGCGGTCGAGGTCGCGGTGGACCGTTCGTTCGCGCGCGTGTACGTGTCGTGCGATGCGATCCGCTACGACGAGGTCATGGAGGCGCTCGCAAGCGCCAAGGGCCGTATTCGTAGCCTGTTGGCTCGCTCGCTCGATTGGCGTGTCACGCCCGAGCTCGATTTTCGCATCGATCGCTCGACCGATGAGGCCGAGCGCATCACGCGTGCGCTGGAAAACGTTCCCGCCACGCTTGCGATCGAAAAGGACGAGGACGGCTATCCGATAGCGGATGCCGCCCAGGAGGCAGCTTTAGATGACTAATTCCGCCGACCTCGCCTCGTGCGAGTCTGCAGATATTCAGCGACGCATCCTCGAGCTCATCGAGGGTGCGTCCTCCATTGCGATTTCGGGACATACTTCTCCCGATGGCGACGCCTTGGGCTCCGTGTTGGGTCTGGGCCTTTCGCTCATGAAGTTTTTTCCCAACAAGGACATTGCGCTGCTGCTGGCAGACGATGATCCGGTTCCGCGCATCTACCGCTTTATGGAAGGCTCCGATCGCCTGGTGCCGGCATCTGCGTATACCGGCAATCCTGACCTGTTCATCTCGGTGGACGTGCCGGTCGTCGAGCGCCTGAACAACTCCGCCGAGGTGCTGCGTCGATCGGCGCATGTGGTGTGCTTCGATCACCATCCAGCGCGCGAGGAGTTTGCCGAGCTCAGTCTGAGGTGCGTCGAAGCTGCAGCCTGCGCTATGATCATCGACCGCTTCTTGGACAATTGTGGCATTGTCGCACGTGATGGCGTTGCGACCTGTCTGCTGTGTGGCTTGGTTACCGATACCGGTCGTTTCCAGTACCAAAACGCCGATGCCGCCGCATTCCATGCGGCCTCGCGTCTGGTTGCCCACGGTGCCGACCCGGCGCGCGTTGCGCTCGAGGTTTATCAGAGCATGCGCGTTGAGTTTTTGCACCTCAAGTCCATTGTCATGGGTCGCATTAAGACGGTCGCGCATGGGCGCGTGGCGTATAGCTATGCCTACCAGAGCGACCTTGAGGCCTGCGGCGTCACCTCGGACGAGTGCGACGGCCTGGTCGATGTGGTGCGTTCGGTGATGGGCGTCGAGGTCTGCATGTTCTTAAAGGGCATTGAGGGCGATACCAAGGTGCGTGGCAACCTGCGCTCAAAGGGCGACCTCGATGTGTCCGAGATTGCTGCCAACTTTGGCGGTGGCGGGCATCATGCCGCCGCCGGCTTTTCCAACAACGGAACGATTCGCGAGACGCTCGCCGTGGCACTTCCCATGCTGGCCGAGCTGGTGGGGGAGGATCCCGCTTCGGTGACCGTCGAGCTCTAACTAATTGGATGGTACATGGCTCGTCGAACGCCTTCTCAATTGAATATGCTACTCGCCGTCGATAAGCCGGTGGGCTGCACGTCCCATGACGTGGTTTCGCAATGCCGACGCGCCCTCCATGAGCGGCGCGTTGGCCATGCCGGTACGCTTGACCCCATGGCATCCGGTGTCATGGTGGTGGGCGTGGGCCAGGCCACCCGTCTGCTGGGCATGCTTACCCTCGATACCAAAAGCTATGTCGCCGACATTTCGTTTGGCGCCGAGACCAATACCGATGACGCGGAGGGTGAGGCCGTCCGCACGGTGGCTGTTGCCAACGAGCTCCGCGATCCTGCCTATGCCCGTGAGCACTTGGTCGCCATGCTGGGTCCGCAGATGCAGGTGCCGCCGGCGTTTTCGGCTATCTCGGTCAATGGCGTTCGCGCCTACAAGTCTGCTCGCGAGGGCAATGCGGTGGATCTACCTCCGCGTCCCGTCGAGGTCTATGCCGCCGACCTGATCGCCGTGGGCGGCGAGGGTGATACGTGTGTGTGGACCGTGGCGTTCTCGGTGAGCAAGGGCACCTATATCCGAGCGCTCGCTCGCGACCTGGGCCGCGCCTGCGACAGCGCCGCGCACATTTCCGCGCTGCGCCGCACGGCCTCCGGTGTTGTTTCCATTGGCGCTTGTCATGCGATCGAGGAGCTTTCTCCCGAGTCTGCGGCTGGCTTTGCCCTGGATCCCATTGCGGCCCTGGGCGCCACGCGTGTTGACTTGCCGGGCAATCTTGCCGACGACCTGCTTTGCGGCCGACGCATTCCCGTTGAGCGTGCGCTTGCCGATTTCGATGCCTCGAAGGCGCCGTTTGCGTTGGTGCTCGATGGGGGACTCAAGGCGCTCGCCCGCATTGAGAGTGGCCGCTTTGTTATGGAGCACGTGTTTCCGCAAGCAATCGGCGGTGTTCGATGATGTTGTCCGCTCGCGAGCTCGCGCGTGTCTTTTTCGCGGGCGAGTCGGACGAGGCTCGCATCGTTACTGCCGATACGTTTGATGAGTGCGAGCACTTGGGTGCCGCATCGATTGCCATCGGCGTGTTCGATGGCGTTCACCGTGGACACCAGGAACTCATCGAAGCGCTTGTCCGTGATGCCCGTGCCCATGGCTGTAAGGCGGTCGTGGTTACCTTCGATCCGGACCCGGACGTCGTGGTAAGCCCTTCGCCCGCTCAAAAATTGATGACAACGGCCGACCGTCTACATGCCTTGGCTCAGACCGGGGTCGATGCAGTGGTGGCCGTTCCCTTTACGCCTGAGGTTGCGGCGCTTGACCATGTTGCTTTTCTCTCGCTGGTATCGCGTCTGGTCGACATTCGCTCGATTCGCGTTGGCAGTGACTTTAGGCTGGGTCGTGGCGGCGCCTCGGGCGTTGCCGAGATGCAAGCATGGGGAGCCGAGCGCGGTGTAGACGTCTTTGGTCACGAGCTGCTGTGCGCCGATGGGCAGACGATCTGCGCTACCCGAATTCGCCAGGAGCTCCGCCGGGGTCATGTTGAGCTTGCCGCCGAGCTGCTCGGTCGTCCGTACATGCTGCGCGGTATTGTTGCCGGCGGTCGTCACCAGGGTTCCGACATGGGTTTTCCCACGGCAAACATTCAGGTGCCCGAGTGTATTCAGGTGCCTGCCGATGGCGTCTACGAGGGCCTGGTGCTGGTCGAAGATACCGTGTGGCCTGCCGCCGTCAACGTGGGCCTGCCGCCGACGTATGCCAACGATGCCGCCTCGGCGCATCTCGAGGCCAACCTGATCGGGTATGCGGGCGATCTGTACGGCGCCTCGGTGTCGCTGGCGTTTACGCGTTGGCTGCGCCCGTCGCGCGTGTTCGATTCGCTGGACGAGCTTATCGCGACCGTCGAGGGTAATATTGACGATATCCGTCATCATTTGGGTGAGCAGGGGGTGAGCATCTGTGATTAGCGATGAGGAGAAAGACCAGGTGCGCGCTGCGTCCGATCTGGTTGCCATCGTGCAGGAAACGGTTGAGCTCAAGCCCCGCGGCCATGAGTTTTGGGGTTGCTGCCCCTTCCATGGCGAAAAGACCCCGTCGTTTCATATTATCCCCGCCACGCAGGTGTGGCACTGCTTTGGCTGTGGCGAGGGCGGCGACGTCTTCACCTACATCATGAAGCGCGAGAACCTGAGCTTTCCCGAGTCGATTCGCTACCTGGCCGACCGTGCCGGTATTGAGCTGCACGATACCGGCGCCTATCGCGAGCGCGGCACCAAGCGCGCCCGCATCTATGACCTGTGTGCCGAAACCGCCCAGTTCTATCACACCATGCTTATGCGCGGTAAGGACAGCCGTCCGCGCGAGTACTTTGCCAGCCGCGGTATGGGCGGCGACGTCTGCCGCCGCTACTGCCTGGGCTTTGCACCGGGCCGTAACGCGCTGGTGTCGCACCTGTCCCAGGCGGGTTTTACCCCGCAGGAGATGATCGATGCCAACGTTGCCGTGAGCCGCGGGCGCGGGCAGCTTGCCGACCGCTTCTACGACCGCGTAATGTTCCCCATCTTTGACGAGCAGGGTCACAACATTGCCTTTGGCGGTCGCATCATGGGTGACGGCCAACCCAAGTATCTCAACACCGCCGAGACGAGTGTGTTCCATAAAAAGCGAAACCTCTACGGTTTTAATTGGGCCAAGGAGTTTATCGTCGCGCAGGATACCGCCATCGTGGTGGAGGGTTATACCGATTGCATCGCCTGCTGGGAGGCGGGGATTAAAAACGTTGTCGCCACGCTGGGCACCGCCCTCACGGAGCATCACGTCAAGACGCTCACCCGCTTTGCCAAGCGCATCGTGTACATGTTCGATGGTGACGCCGCCGGCCAAAAGGCCGCTCGCCGTGCGATTCAGTTTATCGAGCAGGATTCTATGGATCTGCGTTGCGTGGTGCTGCCCGACGGTAACGATCCCATGGAGTTCATCACGGCGCATGGTGGCGAGGCACTGCAGACGCGCATCGACGCTGCCGAGCCGCTTATGGACTTTGTTTACCGTTCGCTGCAGGAGTCGAGCGACATCACCACGCCGGGCGGTCGCGCCAAGGCGCTGGAGGATGCGCTGACGCTTATCTATCCGTTGCGCAACAGCTATATGATCGACACGTACTTTATCCAGATTGCCGACCTGTTGGGTTTGGATCTGGAGACCGTGCGTGCGAGCTCGGGCCGTGTGTTTCGCGATGTCGCCAAGCGCGAGGATGCGGAACGACGTCGTGAGCAGAACTATGAGCGCCAGCGGGCACAGGCTGAGCGGTCCGGTAGCGCGGGCGGTCGGACGTCGGGTTCTTGCGATGCCGGTCGCGGTGCTTGGGCATCGGGCGCTACGCCGCCGGTGTCCGCGCCGGTCGAAGAAGAGCCGTACGACTACGTCCCGCTCGATGCCTACGGTGCCGCGCCCGTGGAGGTCGTCGACGATCTTCCGCCGATCGATGTGCCTGATGGTATGGGCGCCGCGCCCGCCGGTGCCCCGACAGACGCCTCGGCCCCTATGGTTCTTACCGATCTAGAGCGCAAGTCCTTGGCAGGGGAGCGCGAGCTGCTGACCATGCTCACGAGCTACCCCGACCTGTTCCGCACGTATGCCGACCGCATCTGCTCCATCGAGTGGGTTGACCCACGTCACGAGTCCATCGCATGGGCTGTTCTGGCAACGCCGCCGGGAACCGATCCTGCAGTCTGCATGGATGCGGCGCGCTCAGTGTGTCCCGATGCGGCAACGCTTGTGAGTGCCGGGCGCATCTCGGCGACGAGCAAGCACCCCACCGAGACGAACATCGTGTTTATGCTCGATACGCTCGAGCTCTACACCATCAAGCGTCGCATGCGCGCCGCACAGGCCAAGCTGCGCCAGGACCGTTCGCTCGATGATGAGGCCCGTCGTGCACTGACCGTGCAGGCCGCGCAGGACTCGCAGCGTCAACGTGAGCTGCAAAAGTCGATCGGCGGCGTGGCGGACCCGTTCCGTTTGATTGGTTTGGAGACCGCAGGAACCGAACAGGCCTAGATGTTGTGGTCAACCAGCGTATTCTCGCCTATATCCAGTCCTCTTTTTGGGTATAGACATCAATGTGTGTGCTAAAGTATTGAGTCCTGTGGACTATGAAGGGAGAATCTGTGCCAAAAAAGACTGAGAGCACGGGTACTGGGCTGGAATCCTACGTTGCAAAGCTTATGGGCAACGGCTCAAACAGGACTTCGGTAACCGAGGACGAGATTCAGGTCGCCCTGAAGGATATCGATGTTTCTGACGAGCAGCTCACTGCGGTGTATTCCGCGCTGCGCAACAGCGGCATCCAGATTATCTCCGCGAGCGGTAACGACGACGCCCCCATGGACGTCGACGATGACGATAACGATACCGATACCGACGATTTCGATGACGACGAGCACGATTCCGGCTCGCTCGACGATCACGAGCTCAAGATGGCCCGTCAGGCCGACGCCGAGATGGGTTCTTCCAAGAGCAAGAAGAAGCGCACCGTGCGCACGTCCCGTTCACGCTCCCGCGTGCGTGGCATCGATGCCTCCACGGTGATGCTGACCGGCGACCCGGTCCGTATGTACCTCAAGGAGATCGGCAAGGTCGACCTGCTGACCGCCTCCGAAGAGGTCGATCTGGCCATGAAGATCGAGGCCGGTCTTGAGGCCACCGAGAAGCTCGAGGCTGCCGATGCTGGTGAGCTCGAACTCACGCGTGCCGAGATGCGTCGTCTTACGCGCATTGAGAACGTGGGCCTCGAAGCCAAGCAGGCACTCATCAGCGCAAACCTGCGTCTGGTCGTCTCCATCGCCAAGCGCTATGTCGGTCGCGGCATGCTGTTCCTGGACCTGATCCAGGAGGGCAACCTCGGTCTGATCCGCGCCGTCGAGAAGTTCGACTACCAGAAGGGCTTTAAGTTCTCCACATATGCCACGTGGTGGATCCGTCAGGCCATCACGCGCGCTATCGCCGACCAGGCCCGTACCATCCGTATTCCCGTGCACATGGTCGAGACCATCAACAAGCTCGTCCGCGTGCAGCGCCAGCTCCTTCAGGACCTGGGTCGCGACCCGACCCCCGAGGAGATCGGTGCCGAGATGGACATGAGTGCCGACCGCGTCCGCGAGATCCAGAAGATTTCGCAGGAGCCCGTTTCGCTCGAGACCCCCATCGGCGAGGAAGAGGATTCCCAGCTGGGCGACTTTATCGAGGACTCCCAGGCCATCGTTCCGCCCGATGCCGCCAGCTTCTCCATGCTGCAGGAGCAGCTCACCCAGGTGCTCGACTCGCTTGCCGATCGTGAGCGCAAGGTTATCGAGCTGCGCTTTGGCCTTGTCGACGGACATCCCCGTACGCTCGAGGAAGTCGGCCGCGAGTTTGGCGTCACGCGCGAGCGCATCCGCCAGATCGAGTCCAAGACCCTGGCCAAGCTTCGCCACCCGAGCCGCAGCAGCAAGCTCAAGGACTATATCGAAAGCTAGTCAAGCAAGAGGCGCCCTCAAGCACATCCGCTTGGGGGTGCTTTCATGTAGACGTTGGGGACGTTCTTGAATGACTAGTCGTTTAAGAACGTCCCCAACGACAATGACTAGGTGGTTGATTTTCAATCTCAACGCAACAGCCTGAACGGACCCCGCGTTTCTGCAGCT
>ERZ826764.477-NODE-477-length-56909-cov-3.576670_pt1 | contig 56909 bp, 32 predicted proteins | sample MGYA00519870_ERZ826764 | MGnify/ENA primary metagenome ERZ826764 (study PRJEB31778, sample SAMEA3449239) | human gut metagenome | biome: human gut; feature: human-associated habitat; material: faeces | place: United Kingdom | collected 2010/2012 ... | reverse complement strand
CAGGATGCAGCAGACAAAGGTGATTCCCACCGCAACCCAGGGGTTGATCCCCTTGGTCATCAATGTGGCGGAGATCATACAGCTCATACCCACCACAGAACCGATGGACAGGTCGATGTTGCCGGTGATCAGAACATAGGACTGGCCGATGCCGATGAGTAGGATCGGCGCGATCTGACGAAGCAGGTTGGCGACGTTTTGCCCGGAGAAAAAGATCGGGTTCAGCACGCCGAACACAATGCAGAGGATAATCAGGCCGCATGTTACGGTGATTACCTGCCCCATCCCACGAATGGCAAGGAGCCGCTTAAACGGGTTTTGTTTTGCTTTGTTTTCCATAGTTGTCTCTCCCCAATTTCAGAATCTTGTGATCGTCAGGCGTTACGCGCCGACTTTCTGATCGAGTTTGTTTTCAAACCGGGTGGCGCATTCCAGAATTTGGTTCTGGGTGACTTCCCCGGCCAGGAATTCGCCTGTGATGCGCCCGTCGCACATGACCAGGATGCGGTCGCTGATGCCGAGGATCTCCGGCATTTCGGAGGATACGAACATCACGCCGATCCCCTGCTGCTTGAGTTGGTTCATCAGGTTGTAGATTTCCACCTTTGCGGCGACGTCGATGCCGCGGGTCGGTTCATCGAAGATGACCACACGGGAATTCCGCGCCAGCCATTTGGCCACAACGACCTTCTGTTGGTTGCCGCCCGAAAGGCTGCCTGCGTCCGATTCAGAGCTTGCCAGCTTGATGGTCAACTCCTTGACAGAGCGTTCCACGATTTCCGCTTCCTTTTTGCGGTTGACCACGCCGAACTTATTGCACAGGATATCGAGGTTGGGCAACGCGATGTTGTCGCGGATGCTCAGCTTGGTACACAAGCCGTCCTTTTTGCGGTCCTCCGGCGCAAGCACGATGCCGGCCTTGATGGCGTCCATCGGTTTGCGGATGTGGATTTCCTTGCCGTCGAGAAGGATCTCGCCGCTTTCCTTGGGGTCGATGCCGAAGATCGCCCGCGTAGTTTCCGTACGCCCTGCACCCATCAGACCGGCCACGCCGACGATTTCGCCCGCGTAAAGGTCGAGGTTGATGTCGCGCACGAGGCGGCCTGCGTTCAGGTTGCGGACTTCCAGGATCTTTTTGCCGCGCGCACAGGTGACGCGGGGGAATTTTTCCTTGATCTCACGGCCGACCATGTAGGCGATAATCTCCGACATGTTGGTGTCCTTGAAATTCATGGTAGTGATAAACCGTCCATCGCGCATGATCGTCACGCGGTCGACGATGTGCTGCAATTCCTCCAAGCGGTGCGATATGTACACAATGCCGTGCCCCGCCGCGCGCAGCTTGCGGATGATGACGAACAGGTCGTCGATCTCTTTGGAGGTCAACGCCGACGTCGGTTCGTCCATAATCAGGATTTTGGCGTTGGTGGAGAGGGCCTTGGCGATTTCCACCATCTGCTGTTTGGATACCGGCAGGTCGCCGACAATGGTATCCGGGTCAATATCGATGTTGAGGTTGCCCAGAATCGCGGCAGCTTCCTTGCGCATTTCGCGCTCATTGAGAATACCCGAGTGCAGCTTTTCACGGCCGAGGAAGATGTTCTCCGCAACGGTCAGATGGCCGCACATGTTCAGTTCCTGGTGAATGATCGCTACGCCGAGCGCTTGGGCCTTCTTGGGGGTGAGCTCGTCGATCCGCTCCCCAAAGAGGGTGATGTCCCCGCTGTCGCGGGTATACACGCCGCTGAGGATTTTCATCAGGGTCGATTTGCCTGCGCCGTTCTCACCCAAGAGGGCGAGAACCTCGCCGGACTTCAGGTTAAAGGATACGTCGTCCAGCGCCTTTACACCGGGAAAAGATTTGTTGATGTGCTCGAGTTCCACTATGTATTCCTGCATCAAATCCACCTATCTTCTCGTGGAACGACCCGGTCCCAAAGGATCCCGTTCCGTTCTGTTAGTCAATTGTGTTTACGATGGATTTATTATAGCATTCCCCCTTTTGGAACATAAGGGGGTTGCGTTTGGTCTTAGGGGGGGTTCCTTTTGGAAATTTTGTGCGTTATGGATTCTTTTTTTTGAATAGTTTGACAATATTTAGATAGAATATGATGAAACCGACGGGGAGAAGCATGGATACACATGGAAAAAGGGCGCCGGGGGGCGCCCCTCTTTTTCAATTGGGTTTTGTTATTAGATGGATGGGTTGGTTTATGGATAAAATGCCTGCATATCAAAGAAGGGCTCTGAGAGCGGTTTGAGGTCCGCCTGCTTTTCGGATGGGGGAAGCAGCGACCGGCACGGCGCATAGGAGAGCAAATGGAATTCATCCCGCAGGTACTCTTTGCGCAGATGCCCGTCCTCAAACATGAGCAGGCGGTCTGCGACCAGCAGGCTGTCGGAAAGGCTGACCGCCAAAATTACGACGGTAATCTTCCGCTCACGCAGCTGGTTGATCAAATGGATCAAATGCCGGCGCAGGTACATATCGGCCCCGGCAAAGGGCTGCATGAGGAAGACCACCTTGGGGTGGTATAGATGGATGCGGTAATACACCAGGTTATAAAGGGAATAGGGGGAGAGGTGCGTGATATCCTGCGCATGAATATCCTTGCCGATCAGCGGCTCATACTCCCGGAGGATGCTCCGTTTGATGCGCCGGCTCATCCAAAGCGTGGGAAACCTCCAATCCAAGCTGAAACAAAGGTTGTCCAGATACGACATCTCGCTGAACAACATGCTCTCAATCGGGTTCTCCCGGACAAAGGAAACCGCATGTTTGAGGCGCTTGTGGTTGGAGCACCAGTCCCTGGCGGACAGAAGAATCTTTCCCGCCTGTGGGAACAGGTCGCCGGTCATTAGGGCCGCCAGATCGTTCAGCACAAGGCTGTTGCTGTCCAATAGGACGGCGCATTCCCCCTCTTCAATGGTGCAGTTCATGTCGTGAATATGGTCGGTGAAGAGGCGGCGGAATTTCAACATGCCGGTGCGCGGATCGGAGCCGGCAGGAGGCGCCAACGAATGCCGGAAATCCAACGCATAGTGGAGCACAATTTCATCGCGGAAGTCTTCCTTGAACAACAGCTTCCGAACACGGCCGTTTTCCATAAGGGCCACACGGTCGCAGATGCGGAAGGTCTCTTCGTGATGGTTGCAGATATATAAGAAAGAAAGCCCTTCTTTCGAATAATGGCGGAGCAGTTTTAGGAAATGGTTCAGATCCGCCGGGCCGAGGAAATTGCTGATGTCCCGCAGCACCACCAGCTTTACGCCGTTGATAACCGCCTTTAAAAGCTCCGCTACGCAGCGTTGGAAATGGGTGAGTTTGCCGGCCGCTTCGTCGGCGTCGATTGCGACGTCCAGCTCCTGCGTAAACAGGGAGAGCTGCGCCCGCAAGATGCGGGGGGAAATCAAATACTTTTTAAAGCCCCGACGCAGGACAAAAATGTTGTCCGCTACGCTCAGCGCCTCCGCCATATGGCTCTTTTCTTCGATCACAGAGACGCGGTTTGGCTCCATGGAGCTGTGCCGGTAGCTGTTGACCAGCTTCTCATCAAAATAAATGTAGCCGTAGTGGATCGGAATGTTTTGGCAGATCAAATTTACCAAGGCGTCCTGCCCATCGGAATTGATGCAGACAAGGCCCATAATCTCGCCTTGGAAGATGTGCAGGTTAAAATCGTCCAGAAGAGTCACTTCGTCCTCGATCAATGTGACGCGGTCCATCCGCATGATTTCGTTCTTCATGTTGTATAGTCCTTCGCCTTCCCGGTGATTAACGGGAGCGTGACCTCCACATCTGTGCCTACCCCTTCGGTGCTGTAGATCGTGACGCCATATTGCTCCCCAAAGAGCAGCCGGATGCGGCTGTTGACATTGATAATGGCGATCCCCCCGCGCTTTTCGCGGTCGGGGTTGACAAAATCAAGCGAGGGCGTTTCCAATTCGCGGTTGAGCTGTTGCAGGCGGTCTTCATCCATCCCGACGCCGTCGTCGGACACAGTGATCATCAGGCGTTTGGACGTGGCCTCCAGTTTGATGCGGATATTGCCGCGCCCAATTTTGCGCTCAATCCCGTGGATGATCGCATTCTCAACAATCGGCTGTAGGGTCAATTTGGGCATGCGGTATTTCCCCAGCTCGTCGCGGTCATCCTCGTCGTCGTATTCAATGCTGAGGTTGATCCGCTCGCCAAACCGGTAGCGCTGGATCACATAATAATTCTCAATATTGCGCAGTTCGTCCTCCAGGGAAACCAGCTGTTCCACGTTGGAGATGGTATAGCGGAAAAAGGTGGAGAGGGCTTCCGTCATCTTTGCCACATTGTCCAAACCCGCAGTGAGCGCTTCGCCGCGGATTCCTTCCAGGGTGTTGTACAAAAAGTGGGGGTTGATTTGGTTCTGTAAGGCAAGATACTGCGCCTGTTTCTTGCTGGCGTTGATTAATTCCCGGGTGTTCAGCATGCTGTGCAGCTTTTCGAGTGCGTGTTTCATCCCAGGGCTCATGGGGTAGCGGAGTTCGTAGGGGCTGTTCATGGAATACCCGTCCACGAAGAGCTCCAGCATCTTTTCGGTTTCACGGAAGGGAAGATAGACCCACCGGTAGCCAAAATAGATTGCGCCGCCCAAAAGTGCGGCGCCTCCCAGTACAGCCCAAATTGCCCAGGGTTCCTCGGCGATGTAGACCGTCAGCGCCACCAGCAGAAGCAAGGCGAGAATGCCCAGGGCCAGGATCAGAAGGACGCAGCGGTCAAATAGGTAGCGGGATTGCAACTTTTTCATTTCAGCCACCCGCCTCCCATCAGGAATAAAGCTTCCGGAATTCGTTCGGCTTGAGCCCGGTTGCTTTTTTAAAGCTCTGGGTGAAATGCTTCAAATCGCTGTAACCAACCTGGCTACAGATATTTGCCACGGTAAAATTGGTCTGCTTGAGGAGTTCTTTGGCGCGGTTCATACGCACTTCGGAGAGGTATTCCAGGAAGTTCTTCCCGCTCTCCTTCTTAAACAGGGTGCTGAAATAAGAGGCATTGAAACCGACAAAATCCGCAACCTCCTCCAGGCTGACCGACTCCATATAGTGTTCCTGTATGTATTGTTTGGCAGCGCGCACCGGCCGTTTTTCCGCTTGGCGGCGGTCCTGGAGAATGGCGTCCAAGGACTCGCAGAGGATGCCGGAGAGATGCCGGAAGAGTTCCGGCGCGCTGCCGCAGGCCTCACTTTTCTGGGAAAAGCGCTGGTAGATCTCATCCAAATTTTCCACATGGATCTGGTGTTTGCGCAACACCATGATATAGATCCGGCAGGCTTTTTGGGCCAGGGACAACAAGTGCTGCCCGTTGATCCCCGGCGCGGCCAACGCATCTTTTTGGAAACGCTTTAACGCCGCGGAGAGCGCATCGCGGTCTAGCACCTCGACCGCCGACTCGATCTCGCAGGTCACTGTGGAGAGGAGCCGGTCCTCATCGAAGGCCCCCTCCTGCGGGACTTTTTCGATCACCTTGCCCGTACCGTCCAGGAGACGCTGCACAACCGCCGCTTCTGCGCTTTGCAGGGAGTCCTCCAAACGCCCAGGGTGGTCCACTGCCGTCCCAAGGCCGATGGTGAGTTGTGTGTTCTCAAAAAGGCCGGTCTGTACCAGGAGCTCATCCATTGCGGACAGCACCCGCTTGCGCACAGTTGCACGGCATTCCTCCGGGTAGTTCAGGATGCCATAGGCGCGGCTGCCGGTAAAGCAGGCCTCCATATCGGTGCATACGGGGCGCAAGGTGCCGCACAACGTGTGTAGGACTTTTTCTTCCAGGACTTTGACGCTGTCCCTGGAAAGCGGGCAGTCGACCTTTGCAATGAAGATTTGAAACAGGCCCGGCGCAAATTGGAAATGATAGTCCCGGTTGACTTGTTCCAGGCTGAGGGGGCTGTTCGCGTCGGCGCTCAAAAGGTGGTTGAAGAGCCCGCAGCGCAGCTTGTCAATGTCGCTTTGCAGGCGCATCCGGAGCCGTTCCTCATTGCTGAGCTGTTCGGTGCGCATCTGGTACCGGCGGCGCATTTTTTCCAGGGTGGAGCAGAGTTCCTCCTTCTGGATGGGCTTGAGGAGATAATCCGAAACGCCGTATTTGATGGCGCTTTGGGCGTATTCAAAGTGGCGGTAGCCACTGATGATGACAAAGTCAAGGTCCTCCCGGAGCTGTTTGGCCCTGGCGATCATTTCCAGGCCGTCGCATCCGGGCATCCGGATGTCGGTGACCAGCAGGTCAGGCTCGTGCTGCCGCACCATTTCCAGGGCTTCTTCCCCATTGTGCGCCACCGCGACAATCTCCATGTCGAAGGTGCTCCAATCGACCAGATTGCAAATCAGTTGGCAAACTTTGACTTCGTCGTCCGCAACGACAACTTTTATCATCTTGTATCTCCCTCTCCCCTCCGCCAGCGTGTAGCGACACATCGAAAAGCAACAAAGCCCTGAAACAGCCGGCTACAGCGCGCTGAACACGCACTGGCTTCTCACAAATCCATAAAAACAAACAAAAATAGAATGTTTCGATAAAAACATTTGATTTTTATTAAATTATTATATAATATGTATATTAGTAAAGTCAATATACGAGAATGTAGGAAAGAAGTCTCAAAAAGGGGCTTCTATAGAAATGATAGCAGAAATGATAGCAATGGATGGGCATTGGCTCTCATGTTTCATTGTAGAAAAATTTTATAAAAAGAGCGGAAAAGGGCTGCTCCAGAGCGGAGGGATACGCTTGACAAAAAAGACGGGGATGAACAATCAAAACTTAAAATACCGGAACCGGGGGTTGCTGTTGCGCCTGCTTTGTACGCACGATGGGATTTCCCGTATCCAATTGGCCCAGCGGACCGGCCTGACGAAGATGACCGTCAGCAACATCATTGCCGGGCTGATGGAACAGGGCTATGTAATCGAGTGCGCGCCGGAGCGCAATGCGGGCGTTGGCAGGAACCCGATCACACTGGACATTGCGCCGAATGCGCCGAAGATCTTAGGCGTCCAACTGGGACGCGAGGGGGTTACCGCGGTGCTCTTCGACCTGAAGCTCCGCATTTTAAAGAAGGAGGAGGAGGCGTTCGGGCAGGAGGATACACCGTCCATTCTGCAAAAATTGTTCCGTGCGGTGGATCGCATCCGGTTGCAGGAGGAGCGTATTTTGGGCTGTGGCGTCTCCGTAGTGGGGCCGTTGGATGTAGAAAGCGGTATGGTGCTGAACCCCCCCAACTTTTTTGGGGTCTCCAATCTTCCGCTGCGCCATTTGCTGGCCGAACATACCGGACTGCCGGTGGAGTTGAACAACGACATGAATTGCGCGGCTTTGGGCGAAAAGTTGTTTGGAGCCGGAAGGGAGTTCCACAATTTCCTCTATGTGGGCCTTTCCACGGGCATTGGCTCCGGCATCATTGAGAACGATGGCCTTTATCAGAACAGCAGCGGGTTTGCCGGGGAACTGGGACACACGAGCATTGACTGCAACGGCCCGGCGTGCAGCTGCGGAAACCGGGGATGCCTGGAGGAATATGTCGGGATGCCGGTGATCGAGGCGCGCCTGCGTGAGGCGACGGGCGTGGCCGATAACTTCGCCGGTTACTGCGGCCGTGCGGATGACCCGCGCGTGGACGCTGTTTTGTCGGACGTCATTGAGAAAATCACGCGGGCGCTTGTCAACGCGGTCAACCTGCTCAATCCGCAAGCAATCCTGATCGGGCATAACGGCACGCATCTGCCGGCGCGCTATTTGGAGCAGATGGAGCGGGAGCTCAACCGGAGGAAATTTTCCCAGGATTATTTGAAGATTAAGGTGAAGAAATCGCGCTTTGGAATGGATTCTTCGTTATACGGGAGCGGGTGCCTTTCCCTCCGGCGGCTTTTTGAGGATGGCCGGGTGGAAGGGCACGAAGAGGCGGCTTTTGCCCAGAGTACCGCTTCTCAGGCGTAGCGCAAAGAAGGCCCCTGCTTTATTTGGCAAGGGCCAACGTATACAATCGGACATACAGAAACAGCAGGCGGTTGGAAGACCATCGTTTCTTGGATTCGATGGCACTCCCAGCCGCCTGCTGTTTTCTGCCAAAGGGAACTTCTTCAAAGGGGTATGAATAGTATCCAGGAGGCTTTTTAAAATAATTTCTAATTGGAACAAAAATAACGGGTTCCCTGTGAATGCTTCATAAGATTTTAAAACAAGTTGATAAAACCTAAAAATGCACCTCCCTTTTCAAAAGAATGCCCCTTTGACCTGCCTGGGAAAGGTTGTTAGAATGTAGCTGAATTACTTATATTTGCGCTGTGGGTTTATTTTTATTGTTAAATTTGATTGATAAACCGGCAGGCAGGAACACCAAAAAAGGAGGGGAAGAACGCGCATCCGGCAATTTCGCTGTATAGCATAAGAAAAGGAGGAACACAATGAAAAGGTTTCAGAAGATTGTGGCAATGGCTCTGGCAGCGACCTTGGCAGTGCCTGGGTCGGTGCTCTCGACTTTTGCCTCGGCGCGGGTAGAAGAAGCGGGAAGCTTCTTTACATCCTTTGAGGACGGCGAGGAATGGTCGGACCGTTTTAAAGCCAACACCTTGGAAACCGTGGATGGCGTCGGAAAAACCGAAAATGTGTCATCGACCACGGCGGACCGGTTGGTTGGCAATGTCGTAAGATTTGTGGATCTGGACAGCGTCCAGGGCTCGAAGGATTTTAACAACAACGAGGCAAAGGTAAAGCTCTTTGACAACAATTCGAGCACGAAGTTCCTGACAAACCAGGGTGTATCCGCAGACAACCCGGTGTGGGTATCGTTCCAGCTAAAAGAGCCAAAGGCGATCAAAGCGTATTCGGTCGTCTCTGCGAACGACGCGGAAGGGCGCGATCCAGTGGACTGGACGTTCTCCGGCTCCAACGACGGCTCGACCTGGACGGAATTGGACAGCCAAAGCGGGATCGAGTTTGGCAGCCGTTTTGAGAGCAAAACGTTTACGTTTGAGAACGACACGGCTTATGCGTATTACAAGATCAATATCACAAAGAACAAAGACGGCGGCAGCATGGTCCAGTTTGCAGACCTGAACATTGCCACCCTGGACGAGACGGACGACGAGCTCTATGAGGTCGCCATGGCGACCACGATTGAAAGCGGCCCGGCTTCCGTACACGACGCAGCTTCCAACAAAGGCTGGACGGGTGATCGGGCCCTGAAGGTCAGCGGCTATCACCAGGGCGAGGGAGAGGCGTATGCCTACAACGTGATCTATGACGGGCTGAACATCCCGGTCACGGAAAACACGCAGCTGAGCTACACGATCTTCCCCGAGTGGACCACAGGCTCCTACGATTTTGAGTATACCTCCACCTATATCGCGGTGGACCTTGGGTTCAGCGACGGCACCTACCTGAGCGACCTGAACGCGGTGGATCAGAACGGGAACATCGTCTCCCCCATGGAGCAGGGCCTCTCCAAGACCCTGACCACCAAGCAGTGGAATAAGATTTCCACCTATGTTGCGTCGGGCGAAGGTACGCTCGGCAAAACCATTACCAAGGTGTTGGTCGGCTATCATAAGCCCTCCAACCCGACCGGCGCAGACGACGCCTTCACAGCGGACATCGACGACATCCGCATTGAAGAGGTCCCGCAGGTTGAGCACGAGCACCTTTCCGATTATGTGTATACCCTGCGCGGCACCAACGACGGCACGGGGTATTCCCGCGGCCTGGTCTGCCCCGGCACCACAATGCCGCACGGCTTTAATTTCTGGGCCCCTGTCACCCGTGCCGGCGACAATAAGATGTACAACTATCAGCTGAGCCGCGATGGGAATACGCTCAAGCATCTGACCATCAGCCACCAGGCCTCCTTCTGGACTGGGGAGCGCGGCACGTACCAGTTCATGGCGAACAGCAGCTTTGACCCGGCCACGGTTTCCGATATTGGGACCGGCGTGCGCGGCGCAGAATTTACCCATGAAAATGAGATCGCAAAAGCGCACCACTACAGCGTCACCTTCAACGCGGATGACGAGAAGGCCGGCGGCGTGACCATGGAAGTTACCCCGACGGACCATGCGGCGGTCATGCGCTTTACCTTCCCGGAGAATGCCCCGTATTGCAACATCCTGCTGGACAGCGACCGCGCCAATGGTGCGACCACGTTCGGCGAAGATGGGAAGAGCTTCACCGGGTATTCCGACCACAACAGCAACGGCATGCAGCGCATGTATGTCTATGGCGAGTTCAGCCAGCCGTTTACCACGGGCCGTTCGATCGGCAAGGGCGGCATCGCCAGCTTTGAAAAGGCTGCTTCCGGCGAGACGGTCGTGGAGATGAAAGTCGCCACCTCCTTCATCAGCATCGAGCAGGCCAAGAAGAACCTCCAGCAGGAGATCGCAGAAGACGAGGGTTTCGACGAGATCTTTGCAAAGGCCCAGAAGACCTGGGACGACCAGCTGGGGATCATCGAAATCGAAGGCGCAACGCCGGACCAGATGACCAGCTTCTATTCCGGCATGTACCGCCTGTTTATGTATCCGAACCTGCTCTCCGAGCAGACCGGCGAAGGCTCTGACGGCGGTTGGCAGTACCGCAGCCCGTATGGATCGCACGAAGTCGAAGACGGCGTGATGTATTACAACAACGGTTTCTGGGATACCTACCGCACCACTTGGGCCGCGTATTCGCTGCTAACCCCCTCCAAAGACATTGAGATGCTCAACGGCCTTGTGGAGCACTACCAAGACCAGGGCTGGGTACCGCGCTGGATTGCACCGGGCGGCACAAACAGCATGGTCGGCACCAGCTCCGACGTGATCTTTGGCGACGCGGCGAAGAAGGGCCTGGATTTTGAGGTGGAGGATGCGTTCTGGTCCTCGATCAAAAACGCCTCCGTTGTCTCCAGCAACCTGACCAACGGCGGCCGCAACGATCTGGCCCGCTCCATCTTCAACGGCTACACCAGCCTGGATATCGGCGAAGGCTTCTCCTGGTCGATGGAGGGCTATATCAACGACTTCGGCATCTATCAGATGGCCAAGGCGCTCGGTTATACCGATGAAGAGCAGTATTTCCGCAACCGTGCGCAGAATTATGTCAATCTGTTCAACGACGAGATCGGCTGGTTCATGGGCCGCAATGTCAACGGCGCATTCCGCACCAGCAGCGACGATTTCAACCCCGGCATCTGGTGGGGCGATTACACGGAGACCAATGCATTTAACATGGCGTTCTCGGTGCCGCAGGACGGCCAGGGCCTTGCGAACCTCTATGGCGGCCGCGAAGCATTGGCGGAGCGTTTGGACGGCCTGTTCAACGCTTCCCCGGACCTGATCCAGGACGGCACCATCCACGAGATGGTGGAAGCGCGCGACCTGAAGATGGGCCTGTATGGGCACAGCAACCAGCCGTCGCACCACATCCCCTACATGTACAATTATGCGGGACGTCCGGACCGCACCCAGGAAGTCGTCCGTGAAGTGTTGGCGCGCGCCTACGTCGGCAGCGACTTCGGCCAGGGCTATATCGGCGACGAGGACAACGGCGAGATGTCCGCATGGTATGTCTTGAGCGCATTGGGCATTTACCCGGTGAACATGGGCAGCGGCGAGTATGCCATCGGTTCCCCGCTCTTCAAAAAGGCGACCGTGCATCTCGAATGCGGCGAAGATTTGGTCATCAACGCGCCGGACAACAGCAAGGAAAACATCTATGTCCAGGGCGTCAAGCTCAATGGCGAGGACTACAATAAGACCTATTTCAACTACAGCGACCTCATCAACGGCGCTGTGATCGACTTCGACATGGGCAATACGCCGTCCGATTGGGGAACCTCTGAGGACGCTCTGCCGACCTCCCTCACAGAAGGCGACCAGGTTGCAGAGCCGAGCCAGGATATGACCATCACGGCTCCGGTGATTGGAGACAGCATCCCCTCCGGCGGCCTGATGCAGGATACTGCCTACAGCGCCGAGACTGACAGCGTCGGAAACCTGTTTGACAATACGTCCGGCACAACGGCAAGCCTGAACGGGAATACCGCTTCCGTCTATTACAGCTTTGCAAGCCCGGTCTATGTGGATATGGTCACCTTGACCTCCACCGCTAACCAGGACAAAGCGCCGGCCAGCTTTGAGCTGTTTGCCTCCAATGATGGCCAGGAGTGGGTCTCTTTGGAGAAGCGCGACGGCTTGACCTTCGAGTGGGCCAAGTACACCCGCCCGTTTGCCGTCAATGCTGAGGAGAAATATGCGAATTACCGCATCGACTTCACAGGTTCTGCGGATGCCATCGAGCTGGCAGAAGTCGAATTGATGGGCAACATCAAGGCGTCCATCGACCGTGGCACGCTGGAAAACCTTGTGAAAACAGCGGAGAGCAAGGACCTGAGCGGTTATCCGGCCGCAAAGGTGGAGGAATTCCAGGCGGTGCTGGATGCAGCGAAGGCCGTCCTGGAAAATGAGGACGCGACCATCGAGGAGATCCGCGAAGCAGTGGAAAACCTGCAGAAGGCCTCCAATAAGCTGGGAACGGTCCGCGACCCGTATGTGCGTCTGGAAGCCGAGGATTACGACGGCGGCGACGTGGTAAAAGACGTCGACAGCAACCGCAGCGGCGGCGGAAACATCGGCGGCGGCAAGAACGGCTGTTATGCAGTGTACAACAACGTAAACTTCGGCGAAAACGGTGCGGTCCATGTTGTGATGAGCTATTCCAGCCAGGGCAGCGATGCCTCTGACGACGGACGTATCCAGTTCTTCCTGGATTCCATGGACGGCGAGCCGGTGGCCGAGCTGGAGACCCACAACACTGCGCAGAGCGGTTGGAGCACCTATGTGCTCACGGAGACGGACATCGAACCGCCGATCACCGGTTCGCACGACCTCTATATTAAGTTGGTCGGCACACCGGATAAAGCGTATGTTGCAAACATCGACTACTTTGATTTCACAGAGGGCCAGGGCGGCGTCAGCGGCACCTATGACCTCGCCGTGCAGTACAGCGGCCGCGACGCCAGCTTGTGCGTAGACGGCGAACCGCAGACCATCGCCGACAAGATCGGCCAGTACCGCGGCGAAGCCGAGACGGATACGGAAGTGGAATTGACCTTTACCCCGGCCGTGGAGGGCAGGGCCTTTGCAGGCGTTACCCTGAATGGGGAGGCTTTGGAACTCACCGATCCGGAATCCTTCACGTACACCTATACGATGGGCACAAAAGATGCCAACTTGAACTTTGTATTTACCGTTGTTGACAAGTCCCTCTTGCAAAATGTCATTGATACGGCCCAGGCCCTGGTGGACAATGGCGAGCTGGAAGGCGTAGTGCCGTCCGTCCAGGAGAAGTTTGAGGACGCTTTGGCAGCGGCAGAAGAGATCAACGGCAAACTGGATGTAACCCAGGAAGAGATCGACAATGCTTGGAGCGAGCTGTTGGATGCCATACATCTGTTGAGCTTTGAGCTGGGCGACACCACCGTACTGGAATCGCTTCTCGAAGTTGCAGGCAGCCTCGCGGAAGAGGACTTCACAGCGGACAGCTGGGCGGCGCTGGAAGAGGCGGTTGCAGCGGCGGAAGCTGTGGTAAGCGAAGAAGAGCCGCTCAAGGCGGATGTGGAAGAGGCCGAAAAGGATCTGTATGAGGCGCTCACCAACCTCGTACAGGTTGCGGATTTCAGCCAGCTGCAACTCCTGATTGAGAAGGCAGAGGAGATCGCCCCCGTATTGGAGGAAAAATATGTGCCGGACGAGGCTGCTTTTGCAGCATTCGAGGAGGCGCTGGAAAACGCCAAGGCTTTGACGAAGGATTCCGCACAGGCGGACATCGACGCAGCGGCCCAGGCGCTGGTCAAGGCGATGGCGGACCTCCGCAAGAAGGCGGATAAGAGCGAGCTGGAAGAACTGCTCAAGGAACTCCAGGCGCTCGACCCGGCGGATTACACCGCGCAGAGTTATGCGCTTGTCGCAACCGCCATCAAGAACATGGAACTGCTTCTTGCGGATGAGACCCTGGACGAGAGCCAGCAGGCCGTGGTGGACAATGCGGTGAACAATGCCCGCGTTGCACAGGCAAAGCTGGTCAAGGCGGATGATTCCACAGAGGACCGTCCATCCAAGGGCGGCTCCGGCAGTACGGCAACTGTCCCGGATCGTTCCTATGGCAATTCCGGTATTGTGGTGGCTGGCCAGAAGGTCGCCGCAGCGAGCGCCTATGTGCGCAGCGATACCACGGTGAATTTCACGCTGAAACACGGCCAGGCGTACTGCTTCAAGATGACTGTGGTCAACGGGAATGGCGCGGCTCCGAACTTTACGGTCGGAAACGGCGACGTCCTCAAGACCCAGTTTGTGGCGCAGGTCGGAAACGACTACTACTACAGAGTCTATGCGACCGGCACGCCGGGCCAGAGCACGGGCGTTTACACAGCATTGGCGGGCAATGCCCCGGTGAAACACTGTGCGGTAACAGTTGCATAAACGGTCTGTCTGGAGGGGAATGTCCCCGGACAGAAGAGGTATCGGAAAGGATAAAGCAATCCTTTCATTGTAGGATCAAATATCGGAAAAAGGCAGCCGGTCGCATGGCACGGATGTGCGTGCGGCCGGTTGGCGTTCCAGCAAGGCTGGATGTACGGCGAAATGTCCAATCCCGGCGTGGCCGCGGAAACATGTTTTATCAACGCGGGGGGCTGGGAACAGTCCGCCGCGTTCATGTGTAAAGGGCAAATTATCTATCCGACAGGGGGAATCCAACATGCTCGGCAATATCAACAGCGAAACCATGCGGGCCACAAACCTACAGGTCATTTTCGATTATATCCGGCGCAACGAGCCGGCATCCCGGCGGGATATTGCAGAATTCGGCGGATTGACCGTGGCGGCGGTTTCCAATATTACCTCAAAGCTCTTGGCCAATGGGTTGGTCGTCGAGGTGGGGGCCGGGGAATCGGTCGGCGGCCGGCGGCCCACGCTGTTGGGGATCAACGCGGATTGCCGGTATGCGGTGGGGATTGATTTGACAACGAAGCAGATGAAGCTGGTCATCACCAATTTCAAGGCCCAGATCATCTATGAATGCGCCCGGGAAACGCCGTTGGACCGGGGGCCGGACGTTGTGCTGGCAGAGATGGCCCACATGATTAAAACCTCCATTCAGGCCATTGGGATTGACCCGCAGAAGGTTATCGGGGTGGGGATTGTGTCCGCAGGGCCCTGCGACCCAGAGCGCGGGATCATGCAAAGCCCGCCCAATTTCCCGGATTGGGGGGATGTTCCCATCCGCGATTCCATACAGGAGCAAACCGGCTACCCGGCCATCTTCGATAAAGATTCCGTCGGGGCGGCTATGGCGGAATATTGGTTTGGGAAGGCGGACGGGTGCAGGAGCGCCTTTGGCTTCCTGATTAACCGGGCCGGTGTAGGCGGGGCGCTCTTGGTGGACGGCGAAGTGTTCCGCGGCTTTCGTGGCGGCGCGGGAGAGGTCGGCCATACGATTGTGGATATACACGGTGCGAAATGTTCCTGTGGGAATTATGGATGCCTAGAGACGCTGGTGAACGAGCAGCGCTTGATCCGGGAGGTTTCCACCGGCCTAAAGATGGGCCAAAAATCCACGCTGTCTGTGGTAGAAGATTATGACGCGATCACCTTGAAACAGATCATGCAGGCGGCCGGGGAGGGGGATACCCTCTGCCGGGACGCTCTGGACCGCATGGCGGATTATTTGGTGGTCGGGATCCGCAACATTGCCACCCTCTTCTCCCCGGAAATGATCGTACTGTCGGGCGGGATGATCTCGAAATATGCCTACTTTGCCAAAATCGTGGTGGAGAAGGCAAAGCAGCGGCAGCGTGAAAAATTTGTCAAATGCATGAACGTTGTGGAATGCAGTTTTCATGAAAACCAGTGTGCGCTTGGCGCGATCGCGTTGGTTTTGGAAAAATTTTATCGAAGTATCCAATTGGATTGAGGAGAGTACATATGAATCGTTATCCGTTGCGGCTCCGTCCTGCCTTTAAAGACAACCTTTGGGGTGGGGACCGCTTAAAAAAGGACTATCATAAGCAGACGGACATGACCCCGTTGGCGGAAAGTTGGGAACTGAGTTGCCATAAGGACGGCAGTTCCTTCATCGAAAACGGCCCCTATGCGGGGATGTCCCTAGCAGATTATGTAAAAACATTCCCGGAAGCGGCTGGGACGCGCGCGCAGGCATTTCCAGCATTTCCCATCTTATTCAAATTGATCGACGCGAAGGATAACCTGTCCGTGCAGGTCCATCCGGACGATGCATATGCATTGCGCGTCGAAGGGGAATATGGAAAGACCGAGATGTGGGTGGTTTTGGACTGTCAGCCCGGCGCAAAACTGGTGTATGGGTTTAAAAGGCCGGTCACCAAGGAGGAGTTCCGGGCCCATATTCAAGAGAATACCCTTATGGAACTGGTAAACGAAGTCGAGGTACATAAAGGCGACGTCTTTTTCATCCAGTCCGGTACGCTCCATGCGATTGGAAAGGGCATTGTCATTGCGGAGATCCAGCAGAATTCCAATACCACCTACCGGGTTTACGATTATGGCCGGAAGGACGCCAACGGGAACCCGCGTGCGCTGCATATCGACAAGGCCCTGGACGTGACCAACCTGGAGCCATATCACCCAGAGGAGTCCCAATATCCGATCCGTGAAGAGGGCGGGGCGGAGGTGCAAACATTGGCGGACTGCCCGTATTTTTACACGGACCGGATTTCCCTCTCGGGGGAGACGCAGCGAATGGTGGGCGACGGTTCCTTTGAAGGGATTTTCTGCGCGGAGGGAACGCTTGCCCTGCACGCTGGGGAAACCGAGCTGTCCCTGAAAAAAGGGGATACGGTTTTTCTTCCGGCAGGCTTGGGGGCCTATACGCTGAATGGCCAGGCCCAATGTCTTTCGATGCGCGTATAGAGTGAGAGAACTTAGTTTAGAAAAGAGGCGATCGTATGAAATATTACGCAGGAATTGATCTTGGTGGGACCAACATTGTAGCAGGAATCGTGGACGAACATTTTGTTATCGTCGCTTCTGCAAAGCGGAAGACCGCTTTGCCACGTCCGTGTGACGCGATTGTAGAGGACATGGCGGCCGCCTTGAAGGAAGCAGCGGCACAAGCAGGGATTTCGTTGAAGGAATTGGAGTATGTCGGTTTGGGGTGCCCAGGTATGATCGACTACCATCACGGCGTGGTCGTCTACTCCAATAATTTGGAGTTTTACCACGAGCCGTTGGGAGAAAAACTTTCCCAACAGTTGGAGGGGTTGCCGGTTTGGATGGCCAACGATGCGGACGCAGCCGCATTTGGGGAATTTAAAGCGGGCGCTGGGCGCGGCAGCGAGCACATGATTGCCATTACCCTGGGGACTGGCCTTGGATCGGGCATTATTATTCATTCCAAACTATACACAGGGTTTGCATACGGCGGCGCAGAGTTCGGCCATAGCCTGCTGGTGAAAGATGGCGAGCTTTGCACCTGCGGGCGCCGTGGATGCTTGGAAGCCTATGCGTCTGCAACCGGCCTGATCCGCATGACCAAGCGGCACATGGAGAGCAATCGAGACAGTATGATGTGGAAGCTGGTGGACGGCGACCTCAATCGGGTAAGCGGCCGTACGGCGTTTGACGCGATGCGCCAGGGGGATGCCGAGGGGAGCCGCGTGGTGGAAATTTATACGGAGTGCCTTGCGGAAGGGATTGTGAATATCGTCAACATCTTCCAGCCGGAGATCATTTGTATCGGCGGCGGGCTTTCCAAGGAGGGGGATACGCTGCTGAAGCCGATCAACCGCTATATCGAGCAGTATGCATTTTCCCGTTTTGCAGATAAAAACACCGTCGTCCGCATAGCAGAGCTTGGCAACGATGCGGGGCTGATTGGTGCAGCGTTCCTCAAGGACGCGTTCCATTGCAGGTAGTAAAAATACGAATAGAACAAAAATCCCATCTTTCAGAGCGTGTTTTCAGAAAGATGGGATTTTTTATGGGAAAATTTTTGAAGATGTCCACCTGTGAATGATTCTTTCGTTGTTAATTAATGAAGACTATGTGCGAATTTTTTCAAACCATTCGAAAGGGATCACCACCCTATGAAAGGATGAGGGGATAGAAATGAAAAAAGGGATCAAACTCTTATGTTGTGGACTTCTCCTTTGTAGTTTTTTAATAGGGTCAGGAATGACATGCTTCCGTGAAACTGAAAAAGAGCTTGACAATAGACAGGCCGTAGCGACAGAGGGGCACCCTGTAAAAACAATGAAAGTAGAATCTTTATTGTCGGTCAATCCAGACAATTTAGAAGATTTAGAAACATACTCCGATTATATTGTCAAGGGTATCGTTTTAGACGGATCTGAATCCATTCCCATTTATGCAGAGGGTTCGGACGACCTCCTCATGTCGTTTACTACAGTGACCCCGTTACAAATTACGCAAACTTATAAAGGGGATTTTAAAGAGGGGGAGTGCATCGACATATGTGAAAAATATATGAAGATCGACAGCGGGAATAACACGGGAATCTTACATTGTGGAAATTATATGCCATCAACCGTTGGAGAGGAATATATCTTCTTTTTGAGAGATTGCCCAGAGGATACCGTATGGGAAGGCAAATATTCAGTTTCCTATTTTGAACGATCAAGGTATCCCGTTCTTCCACAGTCGTATGGGACCATGTCCATTGATAAAATGAGCAATGAAGAATTGGATTTGGATGATGAAGATGCGACCATATACAAACATCTTCTAAAGGAGGTAATGGAGAAATACGGCTGAGGCATTAGATAGGGAGGAATGCGTACGAAAAAGATTATGCAAAGTTTAGCAGTGATGCTCCTGCTTGTATTAGCAGGTTGTAAGGATACTTCTCAAAGCTACCCTGTGGATTTAAACAGCTCGCTCGATACAGACCGTCCCTCCTTGCAGACCGATCAAAAGGAACAGCTGTCACAGATGAAAACCAACCAGGCGGACTGCCTGCTTCTCTATTATCCAGATACACTGCAAGGGTTGGAAGAACATTGTACGTATATTGTGCGGGGAACGGTTCTCGATGGTTCGGAGCAAAAGACCATTCAGGAGGACCCGCAGGATTTTCCCTACATCTATACAGAGACGCTGCTCCGAATCAATGAGGTATATCAGGGCGATCTGTCCGAAGGAAGTATTGTTCCTATCTGTGAGAAGTATTATGTGAAGCAAACCGAAGGGGAAGATGTGCTCGTCCATTACGGCAATTATATGCCCTGTGAAGTGGGAAAGGAATACATCTTTTTCTTGGTGGATAGCGCAAATCGAAGCGATTCGGAAGAACCGAGCTATTCTTTAACATTTTTAGACCGTTCGCGTTATCCGGTTCTACCAGAAGAAAGCGGCTTGTCCACCCAAAACTTCCGGGCGGCAGAGGCGGATGAGGCTGCCTACCAAAAGCTGTATCAAGAAGTGGCTGCAAAATATCTGGATTTACAGGTAGAATAGGGTCCATAGAACCGTCCCTGCTCCGTTGGTCGGGATGGCCTTAGAGAGTATTTTGGCCGCAAATCGAACAGGTCCTCTCCCTGGGAAAAACCAGGAGAGGACCTGCTGCTTTATAAAAGAGAAGGACAGTTCTTCCTTTGAGAACTAGAAGAATACCATACAGAGTGGCCCCATCCTGGAGATTCCCAGGATGGGGCCACTCTGTTTATCGGGAAGGAGCCTTCCCTTTTATTTCCATGTCTAGTCCACGATTATGCAATCGTAACCGTGCAATGTTTCACGGCTGCATTGCCCGGCAGGGTTGTGTAGACGCCTGTGCTCTCGCCCGGTGTGCCGGTCGCATAGACTCTGTAGTAGTAGTCATTGCCGATCTGTGCCACGAACTGCGTCTTCAACACATCGCCGTTGCCGACGGTGAAGCTCGGCGTCAAGTTGTTGCCGTTGACGACCGTCATCTTGAAGCAATAGGCCTGGCCGTGCATCAAGGTGAAGTTTACCGTCGTGTCGCTGCGGACATACGCCTGTGTGGAAACGTTCTGGGCCGCTGCGACAACAGCAGAAGGTACAACCACCGAGGTTCCTTCGCCGGATACCTTGCCGGAGGAGCTGCTGGAACCAGAAGAGCTGGAACCGCTGCCACTGTTGGAGCTGTGATGGACTTCCGTCAACTTCTCCTTGGCGTCGTTGCAGGCGTCAATAGCGGAGTCGACCTCTTCCTGTGTGGCGTTCGGGTCTTCCAGAACCTGCATTGCAATATTCAGGGAAGCACGAAGCGCTGCATAGCTCTGCGCCGTATAGTCATCGCCGGAGATCGCGCTCAGTTCCTGAACAAGAGCTTCCAGGGCGCTCTTATCCGGGATCTTGCGAAGGTTCGCCATTGCCTGGTTGAGCGCGCTGGCCGCGTCTTCAACTTCCTCCTGGGTTGCATCTACGTTTGCCAGGACGTCCTGCGCGGCAGCAAGAGCTTCCTTAAATTCTTCCTGACCGGCTTCCAGATATTCGGTATCCAATACCGCATCAATTTCCAAAGCGCGCGCAACCAATGCTTCCAGAGAGCTGGTATCTGCGCGATATTCCAAAGCGGTCAGTGCATCGTAAAGCGCTTCGTACGCTTCGTCGACTTCCGTCTTCAAGGGTTCTTCCTCTTCAACGACCGCTTCTGCCGCGCTCACTTTTTCCTGAAGAGCTGCCCAGCTGGAGGTGGTGTAATCCGCCTCGTCCAGCTGTCCGACAACCGCCAGCAAGCTTTCCAGCGCGGTTGTGTCGCCCGCGGTGAGGCTTAACAGCGGGATGACCTCCAGGAGTTCGTTTCTTGCATCGTCGATTTCCTGCTGCGTAGACTGATTGTCGTCCCGCACGGATTTTGCATTTTCCAGGGCTTTATCAAAGCGTTCACGGACGGAAGCAATGACAGTGTTGTATTCCTCGCCGCCGACAAGCGCTTCCGCTTCTTCGATGGCAGCTACGAGCGTCAGCTTGGAAACCACCTCAAACTCGAAGACCAGCTCTGTGTCCTGGTTTGCCATGGTACCTTCATAGGTATAGCTGTACGTATCCGTATCTTCGTCGAAGGCCACCGGCTCACCATTGACCTTGATGCTGCGGAACTCGCGTCCCTCTGCGGTTGGGACAAAGGTAAAGGTTATGGGATCTTCGCCCATCACCTGGGTGCTGTACATGCCCAACTTGTTTGCCAGATCGATATCCATTCCTTCCCCGACCATCTGTGCAGCGAGGTTAAAGCGGACGGTCAATGTATGCTCTTCCGGAGCAGGCGGTTCTACGGAGAACTGATGCGCGCCGATGTCCGGAGCGCTCCGCGTGGGCAGCGGGTTCCCAAAGAAGTCGATGCCGCCGTTGGGATCCTGCCACTGGAACTCTTCCCCGTCAACGTGGAAGTAGACCGCCTTGTTTTCCGCTGTGGAGCCGTTGCCGGCGGTGTAGGACACGGTATCCAGCTTCTGGCCGAGCCAGCTCTGGTCGATCTGTAGGCCCGCGCCAATGGCTGCGGAGCCTTCCTGAATCTGGTAGGCCTTTGCATTCTCATAACCGTCGCCCGCATTGCCGGGATCGACAAATTTCGGATCGCCGAAGACCGCGTTCGGGTCGTCCGGCATGTCTTTCAGCGTGCCTTCAAACAGGGTGCCGGTGTACAGGTTGTGGTTGTATGTAACGACGCCTTCCTTGCCCTTATCGCGCGGATCGCCGGCAAAGCCGAACTGTGCAACCGTACCGTTGATTGCAAAGATGTTGTTGATGAAATTGGTGCCCTTCGGCTTACCATCCCACGGTTCGCCGCGCATGACGGAGAATACGGAGTGGTCTTCGCTTGTGTAGATGGTGTTGTTGTAGATATAGCTGTGGTCAACACCGCCGCCGCCGCCAATCTCAAAAATGGTGCGTTTGCCGTGCATCGAGCCGTCGTTTTCGCTGATATTGTAGCGGACTACCGTGCCGTCCGAATACGCATACGCCGGGCCGCAGATCATCAGGAAGCCGCCCTCATTGTCGTGGCTGTAGTTGTACTGGAACAGGGTATTCACGCAGTAATAGTCGGAGTCGAACGCTTCGCCGTCCGCGACCTCGGTGCCTCTCGGAACACCGGTGTAACACACTTCGTTGTACTGGAAGATCGAGTTATCCGCATCGAAGGGCCACACGGCAGCGGAGAGATTGGTTCTTGCGTTGCCGCTCTGATTGGGATACGGGATGGGATTGTTGCTGGCATGGGTGACCAGGTTGTGTTCCACCAGGATCTCATAGGTGCCGGTTGCCACAATGCCGTCGCCTGCGATGGTGTCCAGCACGTTGTTGCGGATGACCACATTCTTATGGCGCAGCGGGACGCCATTCTGCATATCCCAGGAGTTCCAGCCCCACGGACGGGTGCCCGTGTAGCCGCCGCCGGTGATACCGTCGCGGGTGACGTCCTTAATCAGGCAGTTCTCGATGGTCAGGCCGTCGATGTAGGTCTGACCATTTGCACCAAAGGAAATGGCCGCGCCATTGTCGTCGTTGGCCTTGGGGTTCCAACCGTTGACGTCATGGATGTAGAGGCCATCCAGAACGATGTCCTCCATGGTGCCGCCGCTGGATCGGATGGTTACGGCACGGCGGCCCTTCTGCTCGTTGGCAGTCGAATCGTCGTTGTAGATGCCGTAGTTCGTCAGTTCCAGATCGTGGAATTCCCAGTAGCTGATCCCGGTGATTTCTAGGGCGTTCTTATTATTGGTTTCCATCTCTGCAAGCGGCGTGCCGGGCACATAGTTTGCATGGATGGCCGGATACAGATCTTCGTCGCCGTATTTGCCGACATAGATGGGGTTTCCTTCTTCGCCGTTGCCCTGGGGCTTGAAGGTCTCTCCCTCCCAGGAGCAGCCGGCCTTAAACAGGATGGTGTCGCCCGGCTGGAAGACCGTCTCGTTCAGCTTGGCAATGGTTTTCCACGCGCGTTCCGGGGAGGTTCCGTCGTTGCTGTCGTCGCCGAAATCTGCGTCCACATAGTAGGCGTTTTCCTCGACCATCTCTGTGAACTGGAGGTCCAACGTGGTGGCCTCGCCCTCTGTAAACGTGACGCCCTCTTCGGAGACGGAGCGGAAGCCGGCCTTTGCAGCGGTGACGACGAAGTCGTCTCCGGCCGGTACGTCGATTTCATAAGTGCCGTCGCTGCCGGTTGTGATCGATGCGACGGTTTCCGCGCTGTCCTTGACTTTGACAGTGGCGTTCGGGACCGTTGCGCCATCGGGATCGGTCACCGTGCCGTTGATGGTACCGGCCGGGATGGAAAGGACAACGTTATCGACCGCCAGGGCGCGCGCGGTTCCTTCGTCCGAGCCCACGGATTTCAGGCCGAAACCGATGCGGCACTTTCCGTTTGTAATGGTGACGTCCGGGATGACCACTTGGGTCCATGCGCCGGTCGCTTCCAGATCTACTTCGATGGCTTCCAGACCATCGTCTTCATAGACATACATCTTGGCATAGCCGCCGTTTTCCTTATCTTCCTCCGTCGTAACAGAGTAGACATAGGCGGACAAGGTATATGTGCCGTTGGGCAGGACCATCAATTGCTCCAGCGCGGCCTCATAGGGGACATAGGAGCTGTTCGGCCGGATGGCTGCAAAATAACCGTCGTGCCTGCCAATGTTGACATCGCCATACCGGATGCTGGTGGCTTTGGCGATGGTATTGTCATCGCTGCCATCTTTCAGATCTGGCATCCAATAGGTCAGCGCGCCGTTGGTATCCTCTTCCATGGTTCCATTCAGCGCATAATTTTCGACAACTGTAAAATCCTCTTCTTCCTCTGCATTTGCAGCAGTAGAGAGTGTATTTACAGTGCTGGCGTCCTGCACGGAGGTTTCTGCGGCGAAAGCAGTCCCTCCGAGGAGACTGCTGGCAGATACCATGATCGCCAGGGCCAAGGATAGAACTTTTGTAAATGCGCTACCTTTTTTGAACTGCATAAGTCAATCTTCCTTCCTTTCTTTTTTCGCCTTACCGCTGTGCGATGTTCCCTCCTCTCTAAACAGACGGAAAGGTCAATGAATCCATTCGCGTGCTTCATCGTATATGACAATTTGGGCTGAGGCTTGTGCCTGCTCCAAATCCATATCAAAGGCCTGCTCCACATAGATGTCCTTTAAGGCGTCCTTACATTCCTCGAAGGGCGTCCGTCCGCCTTCTTCACGGGCCGTACAGTAGAAGAACAGCCATTGCAGATCCCCATTTTGGATTAAGGCAGAGGTTTCCCCCTCCTGGAGGTCGTAGACGGCGTCTTCCACATCCGGGAAAGCGCTCACATCCGGACTGGTGAGGTCGTCTGCGGTAAAGGTGCGCTCCTGGGTATATTCAGAAATGCCGGCTTGCGAAGCAGCGTCTGCATAGGTAGCCCCCTGTCCCATTGCCTCCGCAATGGCATTGCGCGCGGCTTCCGCCTGTTCCTGGGAAAATATATCCTGCGGCAGAACGATACACTGCATGGTAACGCTGCCAAACTCCTGATACAGGTCGGTGTTCTGGTCGTAGAAGGCCCGGAGTTCTTCCTCCGTCGGTTCCGTATAAAGCTGCGCCTCCAACTCTTCGCGATAGGCCTCGTTGACATAATCGTAGTAGACACGTTCGGTATACTGCACCGGGCCGTAAATGACTTCACCGGCCGCTTGCTTTTGCTGCCGGTCCTCGTTCTCCTGATTCCAACGGTTTACAAAGGCTTCGTAGGAGAAATCCTGCTGGCTGCCGAGCTCTACCAGTTTCTGCTCGACCACCTTATAGGGAACCAGCTCCTCCATGGCCAGCTGGATGGCGTAATCGACCGGGGATTCACCCCCGAAGTCCTGTTTCCATTCCGCGTCCGTAATAGAATCGAGCTGGTAAGTCCTCTTAAAATAGCTGTTGGTTTGCTGGCGGACATCGTCTACAAATAGTTGTAGTTCCCCTAAGGCCACCGGCCGGCCGGCAATCTCGCCAACCGTTCGATAGGGATCGGTCTCTCCATTGGCACTGCATGCTGTAAGCATATTTACGCAAAGGAGAAAGGCCATAAAAAACGGAAGCCAACGGTTCATAGCTTTTGCGTTCAAGAGCGATTCCTCCTATCTCTCCATGTTTTATTTCCTGATCCGAAAGGATAAAATGAATCTGTATACTCACTTATTTTATAACAGATAGCATCAAGTTTTTAGGAATAATTTTGGGAAAATTGGTATTTATTTTGTGTTTTCAATCGGTGTGAAACTATTTATTTTATAAATTAATGCTACAAAATGGATATGAAATGCCGGGTTTGCTAGCGCTTGAATAGACAATTCGTGGCAACAGAAAAGAAAAAGGATTTTCTGCTGGTTTAGGCCCACGTTTTTCCTTTAAATAAAGAAGAAATTTCGTCCGAAGACAAAAGGAAAGGAATCTGGATAGATTCAAGGTCTTTCCATAATAAAAAATCGCTGTGCCGGATGAAAATCCGACACAGCGAAAAAAGAGTTACATGGAAAGGTGGGCCAAATGGCCGGTTGCCTGTTTCTTGCGAGTGGCTTTAGCCAATGGTTACAACGCACTGTCTCTGCGCGTTCTGGCCCGGCAGGGTGGTGTAAACGCCTGCGCTCTGGCCCGGTGCGCCGATCGCATAGACTCGGAAGTAGTAGTCGTTGCCAACCTTTGCCACAAACTGGGTCTTGAGCACATCGCCGTTGCCGACCGTGAAGCTCGGAACAGCCTCAGTGCCCACAGCCGTCATCTTGAAGCAGTAGGCCTGGCCGTGCTTCAGGGTAAACGGCAGCGTGGTGTCGCTGCGGACATATGCCTGCTGTGCGGCAACGCCCTGCGCTGCTGCAACAACTGCGGAAGGTACGGCCACTGCAGTGCCTTCACCGGAGGTCTTGCCGGAGGAGCTGGAGGAACCAGAACCCTTGTGGCTGCCGCCGGAGGAGCTGTTGGAAACTGTCTCAAGGCCAGCCTGCGCCTTCTTGAGCGTCTTCACCACAGAATCCACTTCTTCCTGGCCGATGTTATCGTTCGCCATGGCCTTGTTGCCCAGCGTGATAGCAGCGTCCAGAACAGCGAGGCTTGCACGCGTGTACTTGCTGCGGTCAATACTGGTCGCCTGATAGAGGAGTTCTTTCAGGACGTCCTTGTTGGGGATTTTGCGCAATGCGGACATCGCTTCGACCAATGCGGATTCTGCGTCGTCCACAGCCTGCTGGCTCGCGTCGCGGTTGTCCATGACCGTCTGTGCGTTGGCCAGGGCTTCCAGGAATTCTGCCTTGCCCGCTTCGATATACTGGTCGAGTACCTCTTCGATAGACCGTGCCTTCGCAATGGCAGCGCTCAGGGATTCCTTGCTTGCCAAGCGCACGAGCTGTTCAACAGCCTCGTTCAGTTCGTCCGTCGCCTTGATGACATCGACTTCCAGCGGGTTGCTGTCGTTCACCACATCTACGGCGTTCTGATACTTCTCGGAGAAGTTGGCCCAGCTGTCGGTGGTATAGTCGTCTGCATTCAAGCCGGCGAGCAGGTCGATCAGAGCCTGGAGTGCGGAAACATCGCCCTCCTTGAAGCTCAACATCTGAATCGCCTTGAGCAATTCGGCCCAAGCTTCGTCGATTTCGTCCTGCGTTGCTGTCTTGTCGGCTTCTACTGCCTGCGCGGTTTCGAGCGCTTTGTCAAACTTCTTCTGGACGGCTCCTACCGCGTCGTTGTATTCGTCGCTGCCGACGAGATCGTTTGCAGCTTCGATGGTGGAGCGGAGGACGAGCTTATCCACGACGGTGAAGGAGAATTCCATCTCCGTGTCGAAGCGGCTCATCGTCCCTTCAAAGGTGTAGGAGTAGGTGTCGGTATCCTCGTCAAACGGGATTTCCTCGCCATTTGCCGTAATCGAAGCGAATTCCCTGCCGTCTGCAACCGGGGTGAAGGTCAGCTGGATCGGGGAATCGGAGAGCACCTCTGCCTTGAGCAGGCCGGTGAGGTTTGCAAAGCCGATGTCGATGCCGTCCGCGCTGATTTCAACGTCGCCAGCCGGGAAGCTCACGGTGAGTGTCCGCTCAACAGAGCTTGTGCTGTCGGAAATTTCAACCGGGCTGCTGTAGATGGTCACGCCCTTGTCGATGCGTACGGAGACGCGGACCCACTTGCCAGCGAGGTCTTCCGTTACCAGCATCTCGGAGGAATAGGAATCCTCGATCGGGGAGAATGGGCCGTTCTCGGAATCCGCGACCAGCCAGCGGAAGCGGGCGTAATCTTTGTATTCCTCAGCCACATCGAAGGATGCCTCGATCGTATCGCCGGCCACCGGAACGCGGTCCGCAGTCGCATTGACAACCTTCACATTCTCCGGCACGACGTCCGTGATGTCGATGTCTTCCTCTGCATCCTCGGTCTGCTTGTCGGCAAAGTCGAGGATGGTACCGGCGCCGATCACTTCGTACAGGCGGACGCATCTGTTGCCGTCGTACGGGCTGCCATCGTCGTTCAATGCGACGCCCTGGGTCACTTCGACCTTGAGATAACGGCCAACGGCCTCGCCGCTGTTATACGTATGCTCTGTGACGCCAACGCCGTCCGGATTTTCCCCAGCGGTGATTTGCGTCCACTCTTTGCCGTCCATGCTGACATAGAGGTTGTACTTCCGTGTGTTATACTCCTTGAAGCGGTCTCTTTCGTCCGCGCCCGGGACCTTCTCGTCATAGGCGGCGGTTGCATGGCGCAGTGTGATCTTGCTCAGATCATACACGCCGTTCATGTCGATGATGGCCACGCGCGGGTCCTCTTCGGAGACGCCGTCCGCGCACCACTTGGTCAGGAGGTCGCCGTCGGTCAGCATGGAACCGGCCTCGGAAGCGTTGAACTGTTTGTCGGCTTCCACAGGCTTTCCAACCAGGACATTGCTGTCGCTGTTGATGACGACGGAGCTGCTGACTGCTTCGCCTGCCACCCCGTCCTTATCGACCGGGATGACTTCGAACTTGATGGCCGCCAATGCCAAAGCGTCCGCTTTGTCCATGGTATAGCTCAGGCCGGTTGCGCCTTCGATCGGGGTGAAGGTCTCTCCGTCCGTGCTCTGATACCACTGGAGCTTGGAGTCGCCCTCTTTGCCGGACAAAGTGGCGTTTACATAGGTATAAGTGCCATCCATGACGACCTTAGAGGCGTCGTCCGGGTCTTTATAAAGGCTGATGCCGACATCCTGCGCAGAGGGAGCCAGCGCCTCGCTCGAACGGCCCCATGCCTGGAATTCATAGATTCTCGGGCAGTTTGCGTCAGAACTGGTCTGGCCGGCATAATCCGGGATCAGCTTGTAATAGCGGGCGGTGACGGGTTCGTCCAGCACGATCTCCACCACGTTTTCCGTATTCCCGGTGACTTTGACCTGCTCGGTCCAGTCGGTGCCGTTGTCGCTGGTCAAGATGCGGAAGTCGCGGGTGATATAGCTAGGTCTTTCGCTACCAGCATTGATGAGCGTGAACTTGTCGATGGTCCAGCTGTTGCCTTCGCCGAGGTCGACCTGCAGGTAAATACCATCCTGGCGGTAGCACCACTTGGTGGAGGGGTTTCCGTCGCAGGCTTTGTAAGGCTCCTCGTTGTTGTATCCGCCGGGAGCGGTGATCTTATCCTGCGGAACAGAGAGGAATGCGTTGTCCAGGCCGCCCTTAACAATATTGGATGGGGCGGAGAGCTCGGTCAAATTGTGGTCGTTATCAGTCGCGACGACCTTGTACACATACTCGCCGTTGGCGGGCAGGGTGTCGGTGAAGGAAGTCTTGCGGCCGTCCACGGTCCCGGCCAGGGTGCCGGTCTCTACGGTGAAGTCCTCGCTGGTGCCGCGGTAAATGCGGTAGGTAGCGATGTTGTCGGCGGCATCCCATGTGACCGTCGCCTTGTCGCCCAACGCGCCCTCGCCGGTGACGAGCTCTGCGCGCACATTCTCAATCGCGGGCAGCATGACCGTCTCCTGCGTGGTGGGCTCCTGCGCGACGCGCAGATAGTCGCTGTCTGCCACGGAGATCGCCGTGATCTTGATGCCAGGGGCGTCCGGAAGCTGGATGGATTCCAGGCCCTTTTCCGGATCGACCGGGATGGCATAGATAAACTGGTAATTGTCAACCGTCATGCGGTCCTTCGTGCCGTTGTGGAAGTGGGTGAAGAAGTAACCCACCTGGTCGCGCACATAGGGACGGATGTCGGTGTTGCTGAAGCGGTCCCAACCGGAGAGTTCGGAATCCCAATCCGCGAACTTGATTTCCTTGTTGGTCTGTTCGCCGTCCGCATAGTTGACGGTGAACACGCCGCTCTTTTCGCCGTCGCCGACAGCGGCGCCCAGCAGGTAGACATATTTGTAGTTGCCTTCGGGCAGCGCGATGGTCTGGCCTTTTGCTTCGACCACGTTGTCGTAGCCGTCGACCGTCGGGCCAAGATCGAAGTTGACTCCCTCAAAGGTGATGGAATCTTTCCAGAGCTCTGCCGGGATCGTGTTGCCTTCGCCGTCATAGTCGCCGTCCTTGCGGTCCTCGTTGAAGCTGACCGCATCGACATTGTAATAATCGAACAGGTCCACCGGGGCGGACTTCAGTTCCACGTCTTCGCCGCCATACGGCTCGACTTCCAGGGCGATCGTGGTGATCTCATATTTGCCCATGGAGAAGTGGATCTGGTTGCCGTCGACGGTGATTTCCTTATTCAGGTCCTCGTCGTCCTTCTCCAACAGGTTGACTTCCTTGGCGGATTTCACATTGGAGGGGAGCGTCAGGGTCACGTCGGTGTTTTCCTGGCCGTCGGACTCATAGACACGGACGATCAGCTTGTCCTTCGCATCCGGGTCGTCGGCCGGCGTCTTGATCACGCTGATCGGCACGTTGTCCGCGCTGGAGGTGGCGAAGGAATATGCCGTGCCCAGGTCGCCGTCGTGACGTTCGGACTGGACGGCTTCCGCCTTATAGTTCAGCTCGGCGGCCTTCTGCACGGAGTTTGCCTCCTGCCAGGTGCCGGCGTGCGGATAGATGGAATACGTAAAGTCGTGCGTGGTCTTATCAATGTAATAAGGAGAGGGGTCCCAACCGCTGCAGCGGACAGGAGCGCCCATCGGGGAGCGCAGGGCGGTCAGGCGCAGGCGGGTGGCCTCCACATTGCCTTCCTCGTCCTTGAGCTGGATAGCGTCCCAGCCATACTTCGAGTCGTTCAGGATGCTGGCGCCGAATTCGCCGCTGTCGTCGGTGACGTCGGCCCACTTGTGGCCGGAGACCTCGAACTTTGCGTTGTCGATGCTGTTGTCGCGCGTGGTCGGACGTTCCAGGGCGCCATAGGCGATCTCATAGGTTGCATGGTCGGATTCCGCCGCGAACGGGAAGGAGATCTTTATCATGCGTTGGTCTTCGTTCCAGTTGACATGCATCTTGACGTCCACGCGGTCGCTGTCCGGATACAACGTAATATCCTGGTACATCGAGGAGTTTGACCAGCTTCTGGAGACGCGCACAACGACGCGGTCCGGGCTGTTTTCGATGATTTCAATCGCTTCCGGCGTATCGTTCAGGATGGCGACCGGGTCGGCGTTCATTTCATCCATGACCAGATCCCATGCGGGATAGGAACTGCCGCCGGTATCCTTATAAATGTGGATCTCGTTGCCCTGGTAGCCGTCGGCAAAGACTGGGCGGTTGTTGTCCTTCTTATTATAGACCTGTGCGATGTTGCCGGTTTCCTTGTCGATTTCGACCTTCAGGAACTCGTTTTCCATCACAAAGAGGCTGTCGTTTTCCTCGACGCTGAGGTTGGTTTCCACCGTGCCGTCGCCAGCCTTGACCGTGAAGATCTTAAAGCCTACGGACGGCAGCGCATTCGCCTGGAAGCGGATGGTGGCGGTCTTCTTCTCTTCGTCGCGGGCGGTCACGGTCGAGGGAACCAGGGTGTCCCCGTCATAGACGGCGATCTGCTCCGGAACGGCGTCCGTGAAGCGCACAGTGGTCTCGACCATATCGCTGCGCTCCCAAGAGAGCGGGTTGAACACCAGGACCGGCGTGCCGTCGACATTGGTGTCCGCCTTATAAGCGATGGCCTGCAGGCCGTCGTTCTGGACATTGTTGAGCAGGTTCTTGGCCAATTCCTGGTTGTTGTAGGTGACCTCATACTGATACGGGATGGAGGAACCCGGAAGCACGTCGTGGAACTGGTTGATGAGGATCTTGTCCCACGCTTTGCTGATGTCCTCGCTGCCCGCGTTCGGCAGGACGCCCAGCCAATTGCCCAGGGTGCCGGCCTTCTCTGCTTTTTCGGCAAGGATCTCGTTTTTGCGGTTGTACTCTTTGACGCGCGCCCAGGAGGTGTAGGTGCCGCGGTGGTTTTCAAAGTACATTTCGCCTTCCACCGTGCGGACCTTGCTCAGGTCTTCCGTCTCGCGGACGCTGTTGAAATACTCTGTGATGGTTGCCATCTCGACATTTGCGCCCTGCACAGCGTCCGAGCCGTCCTGCTGGAGAACCCTTGCATACTGGCCGGAATTGGGGCCGCCGCCATGGTCGCCGCTGCCCATCATGCCGAGCGCTTTTTTCACGCCGGTCTCTTTGCCGGTCTGCTCGTTGCGCTTGAGGGCGTTGACGATCTGGCTGTCGCTGTAGATGTTGACATAGTCCTTCATCGGTGCATAGGCCAGGACTTCGCTGCCGTCGATGGCTTTCCACTTGAAGATGTCGGAATCGCGCTCGGTGTTCTGCTGCTGCCAGTTGAGCTTCGTGGTGACGAAGTTGTCCATGCCGGCCTTCTTCAGGATCTGCGGGAACTGCCCGTTAAAGCCGAATGTATCCGGCACATAGCCGACCGTACTCATCTGGTTGAATTCCCTCTCGAAGAAGCGCTGGCCTTCCAAGCTTTGGCGGACCAAAGCTTCGCCGCTGGGGAGGTTCAGGTCCGGCTCGACCACCTGGCCGCCGGGGTTGTCCCACTGCCCGTTGGCGATGAGCTCCTTGACGTCCTCATACATCTCCGGGTAGTATTCCTTGGTCCACTCATAGTGCTTCGAAGCGGACATGGTGAACTTGTAGTTCTCGTTGCTCTTCAGGTTTGTGATTGCGCGGTTGAACGTATCACTGATGACATCGCGCGCGGTGTCCTCATAGGGCCACTGCCATGCGGTATCGATGTGTGCGTTCGGGACCAGGTACATGGTCCAGCTGCTGTCGATATGCGCCTCAGAAGGCGGATCTTCACGGACAGCCAATGCCTGGGTCATGGCCGAAGCTGCCATGAGCGTCGCAAGCATAAACGAGACTGCCTTTTTCAAATTTTTCCTTTTCATACTTCTCTCCTTTTTTTGCATGCCCGTCCAAGCGGGGTGCAAAAGTATTTAAAGATGCTGGATACATTCCCGATAGGTTATGCACGCTCCTTTCCGTTTCATGTTATTGTGCCCCAAGGGGAAACTTGAGGGCTTCATTTGTAACTATCTGCAAACATCGGATGGCGATGTTTTGTCAGCTCAAACCAATTCCTCCATGCCGACGGAGGCTACATAATCAGCCCAGATCTGGCCGTTTTCCTGGGAATTGAGTTCGGTTTTCACGCCTGCCGCGCCCGGGTCGTCGATGCCGCAGAGGTCGGCGCGCAGGGCGTTCTGCATCAGGAGCAGGTACAGGGTTTCGGAGTAATCCTTGACCAGCTGCTCCACTTCCGGCGTGGCGAACGACAGATCGCGCTCTTCGATCTCCTGGTTCAACCGGTCGGTCTTGATGAGGAACACCGGGTCATAGGGGTAAAGGACATACTGCTGATCGAACAGGGTGGAGAGGGTATCTTCATAGCCGGCCAGAAGGTTGACCGTGTCTTCTGCGCTCCAGTTCTGTGCGGATAGGTTCCAGTAATTGGGGATAAAGGAGGTCCCGGAGAAGTAGGCGCGCACCATCTCCTCGTTGTCGCCCAGCAGGTCCTGCATCAGGCGGGAGATGTTCACATCCTGCCGCTGGGGTTGCTCCATCAGGTAGTGGAGCAGTGCGTTTTCCTGCTTTTGGCTGGTGAAGCTCTCGATGGTCTCCAGAATCAGCGGAACCTTCACATTGAAATAGAAGTCCTCCTGACCGGCCGCCATGGACCCCTCCATATCGGAGGAAAGGGAGGCCATGACGGGGTCTTTCAAGGAGATAAACAGATATTTCATGTAGCGGGTATTGAGATCGTCCTGCACCTGGATGCCGTAGAGGTCCTTCAGCTCCTGGGGGAGCGCCTCTGCGGAGGCGTTTACATACCGGTCGCCCAGGCCGCGATACAGCCATTCGTTCGGTTGGTAATGCAGGTTGCACGCATGGACCTTGCTGTCGAAGAAGGCATGGTATAGGGTGCGGGACATGGTCTGGCATGCATCCGGCGTGTACATCGAGAGGGAGATCGCCGCGCTTTGCCCGCCGACGCCGGAGAGGATGATGCTCTCGCCGTCCTCGTTGGTGCGGAGCAGGACCACCGGCTTGTCCAGATTGCTGCCAAATACGCCGGTATAATAATTGTAGAAGGAAATGACCATACTCAGGTCGCTGAGCTCGGCGCTTTCCCGGATGGCGCTGTCCAGGTAGAATACGGCGTTTTCCCCGCCGGAGGACAGGTTCAGCGGTTCAAAACTGCCGAAGCAATAGCTGGAATTGATCAGGTCGTAATAGTCGTACCAGGTGGGGCGTTCCAGCTGGAAGGATTTTTCCGGGCTGTTCGCCGGTGCAAAGGGGATGATGGCGTTCCAGTCGGAGCCCCCTGCAAGCTGGAAGGAAACGCTGCTGATGTACTTTTCCATATGCGTCAGGTTGTTGGAGTCAAACAGCGGCATCATCAGGACCTTTTTCCCTTGGAAGGCCAACAGATCCTCATAGAGGTCGCCATCCACCTGGAAATCCACGCCGGTATTTTCCCCGAGCTTGACGTCGTATTGGAAAACGACGGATTCGCAATCCTCCGACACAGGCCCGATCTCCCAGGCGCTTCCCAAATTGTTCAGGGCGATTTCTGTGCCGTCCGCATCGGTGCAAACCGGCTCCGACGCTTCCACATCGCCGATATCCAGATAAAACATCCGGTCGGGGGAAAGCTTGTCCGGCGTCAGTTCTATGGAAACACTCACAATCTTGCTTTCGATGTCCGTAGGCTCCACGGTGTAGGAAACGCCGAACTGTGCAAGGTCGGGGTCCATATGATAGGATGCATCCCCCTGCGTATGCCACAGGCCAAACGCGGACAGCGCCACCAAAACCAATGCGGCGCAGCCGCCGATCAAAAGATTCTTTTTCATAAAAGTTACACCTCCAAAAAGTTGCCGCGCAAAAAATCTATGCAGTTTGATAAAAAACACGTGATAGCGGTACACATTTGAAAGAATTGGTAAATTCCTCTTATCAATATTATACAAGCAACCTCCTTGGAAAAAGTAGGGGAACATTTTTTGAATACAGGGGGGTTCCTTTGGGAAAATGGATAATTTACTTGAAAGAAGTAGATAAAAATTAATAAAATATCCCATATCATCCACTTATAAACAGCAAATGGACAGGGGAACGACACCCTGTTGAGGAGGAACTATGAAACATCGAGGAAGATGGATTGCGCTTGGGGGCATTTTGGCAATCTTGGCGGCGGCAATCGTGGCCGTTTGCGTGGTAGATCCAAAGTATGATCTCCACTATACGGTATCGGCCCCGGAGGTAAAGGCCAATACGCTGGAGGTTGTGTTGGAAGTACATAATTCTCCCCTATCGCGAGGGAAAACCGTTTCCTTATATATAGGGGATAAGGATGTGACCGTACAATCGTGCATGGGGGCGGATGGAGTGAGCCTGCCGGCCCATCAGACGGAGGACTTCCTGACATTTGAGTTGGGGCGTGGGGCCGACGTTTCGCTGGTCTATCAGGTGCCGTTGGGTGCATCCGGGAAGCACGGCCAAAGGGGGATGGTGCAGGAGGAATACTGTGTGTTCGACGGCGGCCAAGCGCTGCTCCTGCCGATGGAATTCTATCAGGACGGGTTCCCGCAGGATGAGGCGGTGGTGCGCTCACTGCGTGTCTCGCTCAAGGCGCGGGAGGGCTGGACGGCCATCCTGCCCTTTGAAGAGCTTCAGGATGTGACCTGGGCGGACGCCTACAACCTCAACAACGACGCCTTTGCCATGGGGAACTTTGCGCAATACTTTCCCGCAGAGCAGACCGGCGGTGCGGCGGTCTATGGGGTCGCGGGGGAAGAGGGGCAATTTCCGCAGGAGGTCGCCTCCGGCATCGCCGCCCTGCGCGCCTACTATGCGGAGCGGTTCGGCACAGAGGAGCAGCCGTATCAGATCATCCTCTTGCCAACAGAGGAAGGGGACGTGATCGGCGGAGCGGGGGTGCACAGTGTATGCGCAACCTTTGACGCGGCAGACCGGCGGGACTGGGAATTGCTCAGCCATCGCATGTTCCACGCCTATTTCGACCATGCGGTCCCGACACAGACCTTCCATGCCGCGCCAAACCTCTGGTTTTACGAGGGATTGGCGACCTATTATGAGAACGCCTCCATGGGAGCGCTGCCGGAGGCACAGCGGGAAGTGCTGGATATCCGCCCTGAATGGCAGTTCAACTCCCTGTTTAACCGGTATTTGACGATCAAAATAAAGGACCCGGCCCTTTTCTCATTTGCGCCCATGGACGAGGCGGATCTTTCGGAATCCGCAGGACGGACGGAATTCCTGCATTATATCCAGGCGCCACTGGTGGTCAAGCTGGTGGAGGATCGCGCGGAAGAGCGATCTGGGGGGAAGGACGCGGTGCTGCGTGCGGTTTTGGAAAAGGGCGGGGAGGACTTCTCGCCTGCGGCGCTCTTGGCGGAACTGCTGGGGGAGGACGGCGGAGAGGTCTACAACCGCTGGTTCCAGTCGGAGGAATTGCTGCCCATGTGGGAAGATGCAGACCCCGCTTACCCAGAGGAGCGCGCCCTGGAGGATGTCGCCGATGTGGAAGTGATGCTGGCCAGTTGGATGACCAGCCAATTGGGGCAATACCCCTGCGACCTGCCCGATTGGGAGACGGCCTGCCAACTGGAGGACATCCCTGCGTTCCAGGAGGCCTCTTTTGCGGATGCGGAGACCGAACGCTTGGTGGAAGAGCATTGCCCAGTGGTTTGGAAGCTGTTGAAGCAGTATGCGCTGCGCGCGCAGGTATGCGGCGTGCCGTTTGAGGAACCCATGCTGCGGTATCAGCTCTTGGCCGACGAGGACAATCTTCAGAAGTGGGAGGATTGGCTCCATGCACAGGGGATTTCCGCCGCCGTTTCGGATGGGGGAGTATAACGGAATTTCGATTCCATTGAAAAATATCACCAAACAACCGGCTGTCACATGACGAACCATGTGGCAGCCGGTTGTTTTTTTGCGATGCATGGAACGCGTCGGGGACACACAGGCTGTAATGTGTTTGCTGGCCTGTTTTCCTCGTTTGTGTCTTGAAGCGATAGGTTTGCTGATAATTTCATATAAAACATTCTAAATAAATATTCTAAACTAGTTGACATTTATTTGTAGAAATGATTTAATGGTTTTGGAAGACATTGGAAAAATAAGGAATTCCGGTAATGTTATTTATCGGATGAAAGGAGGGTAGGGGATCTTTTTTGGAATAGGAAAGAATTTCATGTGGAGAGGAGTGCAAGAATGAAAAAGAGAACTTTCGGACAAAAGCCATGGAGACGGACGCTGGCCATTTTGTGCAGCGCATGTATGATTACCTCCTGCCTGCCGTTTGCAACGGCCTCGGCCAAAACGGTGGACGGTTTGGCCGACCTATCCCGGCAGACGGCTGCGGAGGGCGCGGTCCTGCTGAAGAACGAGGACCAAACCCTGCCGGTGAAGCCAGATGAAACGGTTTCGGTGTTCGGACGCATTCAAATCAACTATTTCAAGAGCGGCACCGGTTCCGGCGGCAAGGTAAACGTCGATCACGTGACAAACATCCTCGACGGTTTCCGCAAAAATCCGAAGATCCATGTCAACGAGGACCTGGCGAAAGTCTATGAAGACTGGGTCGCGGAGAACCCGCCGGTGGGCATCGGGGATTGGACCGAGCCATGGAGCCAGGCGGAGATGCCCGTGAGCGAAGAGCTGGTCGCGGACGCAGCTTCCAAATCCGATAAGGCGATCATCGTGCTCGGCCGCACTGCGGGCGAGAGCAAGGACGCCAGCAACACGGAGGGAAGCTTCCTCCTGACCGACGACGAACGCGACATGATCCAAAAGGTCACCAACCAATTTGACCATGTGGCCGTCCTGTTGAATGTCGGCAATATCATCGACATGAGCTGGGTGGAAGAGTACGGCGTCGAGTCCGTGATGTACGTTTGGCACGGCGGTATGGAAGGCGGCAAGGCGGTCGCAGACGTTGTCAGCGGTGATGTCCCGGCCTCCGGAAAGCTGAGCGATACCATCGCTACGTCGTATGAGGATTATCCTTCCGCCGGGAACTTCGGCAATAATGAGTACAACAACTATGTTGAGGACATCTATGTGGGATACCGCTACTTTGAGACGTTTGCGCCGGATAAGGTGCTGTATCCCTTCGGTTTTGGCCTCACCTATACCGACTTCACCGTGAAAACCACCTCCGTGGAAGAAGTGGACGGCAAGATTGAAATCACCGTAAACGTAACGAATACGGGCGATTATAAGGGCAAGCAGGTTGTCCAGGTCTACTACGGCGCGCCGCAGGGAGAGCTGGGTAAGGCGGCGAAGTCCCTAGCGGGCTTTGCAAAGACCGGCCTCCTGCAGCCAGGCGATTCCCAGGAGATGACCATCTCCTATGACGTCGATCAAATGGCCTCCTACGACGACGCCGGAAAGACGGGCCACAAGTCCGCCTATGTGCTGGAAGCGGGCGACTATCCGGTCTATGTGGGCACATCCGTGCGCGATTGCGACGTGGTGTACACCCATACGGAGCCGGGGTTGCGCGTAGTCGAACAGCTCCAAGAAGTCATGGCGGTCGATCCCGACAACGCATTCGAGCGCATGACAGCGACGGAAGATGCAGAGGGCAACATCGTCATGGAGATGGAGCCAGTGCCCACCCGCACGGTGGACGTCAACGAACGCATCCAGGCAAACCTGCCGGAAGCGATCGGACTGACGGGCGACCAGGGCTACACGCTCCTGGACGTCTATAACGGCGATGTCAGCATGGAAGAATTTGTGGCGCAGCTCCCGCTGGAGGACGTCGCCTATCTGTGCCGCGGCGAGGGCATGAACAGCCCGAAGGTCACCCCGGGCACAGCTTCCGCGTTTGGCGGCTTGACGGACAGCCTCAAGGCGTTCGGTATCCCGATCGGCTGCTGTGCGGACGGACCGTCCGGTATCCGCATGGACGACGGCGAGCTGGCGACGGCGCTGCCCATCGGCACGCTGATGGCCTGCACGTGGAACACCGAGCTGGTGGAAAAGCTGCACACCCTGCACGGACAGGAACTGGTTCTCAACAATGTGGAATGCATGTTGGGGCCTGGCATCAACATCCATCGCGACCCGCTCTGCGGCCGCAACTTTGAATACTTCTCTGAAGACCCTGTGCTCACCGGCGTGATCGCTTCTGCGGCAACCCGCGGCGTGCAGAAGAGCGGCGCTGTGGTTACACCGAAGCACTTTGCGGCCAACAACCAGGAGCAGAACCGGAATAATAACGACTCCCGCGTTTCGGAGCGTGCCTTGCGTGAAATTTACCTCAAGGGCTTTGAGATTGTGGTGCGCGACGGGAACACCGGCACCATCATGACCTCCTACAACAAGATCAACGGCATTTGGGCCGCTTCCAACTATGACCTGTGCACCACCGTCCTGCGCGATGAGTGGGGCTTTGACGGCATGGTGATGACCGACTGGTGGGCCAACGAGAACGAAGACGGCCTGCTCCGTCAGGAGGCTGCCATGGTCCGCGCGCAGAACGACATCGCGATGCCTGTGGCGGACGAAGCGGATTCCATTGTCAATGCAGTCAACGCCGGCGTGCTGACCCTGGGCGAAGTGCAGCGCAGCGCGATCAATGTGCTGAACTGCCTGATCAAGTCCCCAGCCTTCGCGCGCATGTATGACTTGGATTATGAAAGCCCCTATGAGCCGGGCGAGCATTGGTTCAGCGTTGAAAAGAGCGAGCCGGGAGACCCGATGCTCAACAGCCTGACGGTCGGCGGGCGCGCCATCCGCATCTTCAACCCGCTGGTGCTGGACTATGAAGTCTATACCAAACTGAACGAGGGCGTAGAAATCCCCGAAGTGGCCGTGGAAGCGCCGGACGGCGTGGACGTCCAGGTGGTCCAGGCAACCCAGGAGAACCCGATTGCAGTCATCTATGCCAACGAGGGCATGGAAGAGCGCATCTATAAAGTGATCTTTACCGATGAAGCGGGGCTTCCGCCGGTATTTGAGAACCCGACCTATGCGTATGCGGATGACATCCAGGTCAATGGAGAGTCCATCCTGGAGTTTGAATCCACCCTCACGGACTATTCCGTCCTGTTGGAGGATATGGCATCCATCCCGGAGATCACAGCCGACGTGCCGGAAGGCGTGACCTATACCGTCGATTATGATCCCGATACGCATCTCGCCGTCATCCGCTGCGAATCCCCGGATCAGGCGTTTGTCTATACGGTCCGCTTCTCGCAGGGGCCGCGGAGCGATGAATTCGATGGTACCGAGCTGCAAAGCTTCTGGACCGTCAACCGCCCGAATCCGGAAAACCTCAAGCTAGAGGACGGCGCCCTGTGCATCACCACAGAGATGGGCGACCTGTACCAGACGAACGACAACCTGTGCAACTATGTGACGCAGCCGGCCGCCGGCAACTGGGATGCCTATACCAAGGTGACCTTTGACCAGAAACCGCATCGGATTTATCAAGAGATCGGCATGATCGTCATGCAGGACGAGGACAATTACATCACGTCCCGCATGGAATACAATGAGAGCAGCAGCGCCCAGCGTCCCGGCGCGAACTTCTTCCTCTCGCAGGAGAGCAACGGGACCCACAGCCAGCTGGTTGCCAGCAAGGATCTGGCCGACTTGGTGACGGACAACGTCATGTATCTGAAGCTCTCCAAGCGCGGGAACACCTATACCGGTGCGATCAGCGTGGACGGCGAGACCTATTATGATCTGGGGGCTTCGGCCTCTGGAAACTATTCCGATCCAAAGATTGGCCTGTTGGCCTCCGATGGCTCTGTGGACGGCGACCATCTGACGGCAAAATTTGATTATCTCCGCTTCGACACCAGCATGGAGTCGGAGTATATCCCAGTCGGTTCGGGAACAACCCGGATCAAGGCCGCGGATCAGTATGCCAGCATTTCGGGGACCATGCGGCCCGAAAACACATCGGATGAGGATGGCGGCCGCAACCTGGGCTATTGCGACAAGGGCGAATATGCCATCTATAACATCGAGATCCAGAAATCCGGCTATTATGACATTGCGGCCCGAATTTCCAGTGGGCAGGATGCGCTTGGGCAGTATACGTTCGTGATGCAGATCAAGGGCGAGACGTTTGCATCCTTCACCACCGGCGGGACCGGCGGCTGGCAGAACTGGGTGACCAGAGAAGGCCCGCGCGTGTATCTCGAGGCGGGAAAATATAAGGTTAAGGTCTTGATGACGACCGGCGGCCTGAACCTGAACTGGTTCGAATTTACGGCTGTCGACACGCCAGCAGAACCGGGCGATCTGATTGTTACGTATCCCACCAGCGCACAGCTGGCCGTGGATGGCGAAGACATGACCATTGCAAACCTGATCGGCCGCTATGAGACAGCAATGGAAAAGGATGCTTCCTATACGCTGACCTTTACCCCGCGCGTAGAGGGAGAGGAATTTGCGGCAATCTCTGTAAACGGCGAACCGGTTGTGTTCGATGCAGACACCGATACCACGACCTACATCTATGAGGGTACGATGGGCAGCGGTGACACAGCGCTGGATTTCTCCTTCACCGTGGTGAACAAGCAGATCCTGCGCACAACCATCGAAATTGCCGAAGGTAGAGCGGACGAGGCTGCCGAAGCAGTGGAGTCGGTACGTGAGAAGTACGAAGCGGCTTTGCAGGCGGCGAAGGACGTCGAAGCAAAGAAGACCGCAACGCAGGACGAGATCAACACCGCATGGAGCGACTTGATCGACGCGCTGCACTACCTGAGCTTTGTCGCAGGCGACAAGAGCCAGCTGGAAATCCCGATGGAGATCGCAGAGTCCATCAACCGCGACCTGTTCACGCCGGACAGCCTGAAAGCGCTGGACGAAGCGTATGCAGCAGCGGAAGACCTGCTGGACGATGAAGAAGTCCTGGAAGCGGACATCACCGCAGCGGTGGATGCGCTGTATGACGCCATTTATGGCTTGGTCTACCGCGCAGACGTCACCGAGCTGGAAGCGCTGGTCCTCAAGGGCGACGGCATTGTCGAAAATGCAGATCAGTACATCCAGAACGACGCATGGACGAGCTTTGAGACCGTCCTGGCCGAAGCAAAGACCGTGCTGGAAGATGCAAACGCAACGCAGGATGCGGTGGATACCGCAGCAGAAGATTTGGCAGCGGCGATCTCCGCCCTGCGCATGATCCCGGATAAGGATGCGCTGGAAGCATTGATCGGGGAAGCTGAGGCGATCAACACCAATAAGTACACGGCGAAGAGCGTGGCAACGATGAAGGCCGCATTGAGCACCGCGAAGGCAGTCCTGAACGACGCAGAAGCGACCGAAGAAGAGGTTGCAGACGCGGTCGAGGCGCTGGAGAACAGCATCGACGGCTTGGTCGAGAAGAGCACCTCCACGGGCTCGAAGAACAGCGGCAGCACGTCTGCCAACGTCGGCAACGCATACGGCGCAGCGGGCGTTGTATCTGCAAGCCAGAGCGTGGCAGCGAATGCCTATGTGGTTTCCGACACGACGGTCAACTTCACACTGAAGCGCGGCCAGGCGTATTGCTTCAAGATGACGGTGGTCAACGGCAACGCCATGACGCCGGGCTTCACGGCCGGCAACGGCGATGTGCTGAAGACGCAGTTCGTGGCGAAGGTTGGCAACGACTATTATTACAGAGTCTATGCCACCGGCACGCCGGGCCAGAGCACGGGCGTTTATACGACCCTGCCGGGTCAGAACGCTACAAAGCACTGCACGGTAACGATTGGCTAATCTAAGATAAAAGGGAAGGCTTCTTCCCTGTAACTAGCGAAGCCCCTGGCTGGGAATCAATTCCCAGCCAGGGGCTTTGTGTATTTTTGTAGGTTCTATTCTCCTGCCTGCACCGGCAGAAAATGGAGCCAAACGGATCTTTCAAAGGCTATCGGATCTCCTGCTCCAAATGGTTAAATTCATCTGTGTCGAAAAATTGTGCAAGCGTGATGCCTAAACCATCGCAAATCATTTTGACGGTCAATATCTTTGGATTTTGGCTTTTTCCATATAGGATATTCTTTACAGAGGATGGCGGCAATCCACAGATATTTGCTAATTTGTTTATAGAGATGTTTCGCTCGCCACAGAGCTCCAAAATACGATTTCGCACAGCTGCAACTGTATTCATATCCTATTCTCCTTCGCTTTTTTAATAGGATATAAAAAACAGTTGCAATTTATAGGCTATGCATGCTACTATATAGTCTATACATAGACGATAGGGATGTTCCATTATGAAAGTAGCAGTGATTGGCTCCAGAAATTTATACGTCGATCCTTTAGAAAAATATCTTCCGGAAGATGTCACAGAAATCGTTTCCGGTGGCGCAAAAGGAATCGATACATGTGCAAGGAAATACGCCATAGAACATCACATCAAGTTGACGGAATTTTTGCCTGAATACTATAAGTACGGGAAAGGGGCTCCTTTAAAACGAAATTTACAAATAATCGAATATGCAGATGTCGTCATCGCGTTTTGGGATGGACAATCAAAAGGTACAAAGTATGTGATTGACAACTGTAAAAAAAGGAATATCCCGATACGTGTATACAAAATTTGACATCTCGATTACACATCATCCATTTTATCAAAAGAAAAAGGCTTCCGCCCTAGAATTCCTCTGGGTGGAAGCCTTTTGTTTCCAGCAGCGCCTTGATCTCCGGGATGGACAATCCCTGCGCTTTCAGCCTCTGAATCTCCTGCAGGCGGGCGACCGCCTCTTCCCGCGGGAACCGCCGGGTGAGGTTTTCCTCCGGCTGCTCAAAGGGCAGCATCCCCTCTTCCGTGTAGAACTTTAGGGTGCTGTACCGGCAGCCGGTCAGACGCGCCAGTTCCCCAATGCTCACATAATCCGACGCCTGTATTTTTTCCATGGACCGCTGGCGCGACATACTTCTCCCCCTTTCCCGTTTGGTGAATCTTTACAGCGGGTATTTGCGCAGGCGCATCCCCTGCACCGGCACCTTCAGTTGCCTGATCGTCGGCACCGCCTCATACAATACATTGTCGATCTGGATGAGCGGCACAGCCCCCCGCCGCAGGACCGTGTATTGATGGCCATACTTTGCCAAACGCGCTTCCACATCCTGCAAGCGCTGTTCCTTGTTTTCAAACCACGCCTCTATGTCGATGAAGACCGACTGCGAGCGCTCCAAAAACGGGAATACAAAGTCGAGCCCGATGCCGGTCGGGGTTTCCATGACCTCCTTCTTGCTCCGCAGGAAATTCTTCACGGCGATTTCCAGGGAACTGTGGATGTCCACCGCAAAGAGCATTTTTGCCAGCCGGTTGGCCCGGTGCAGCTCCGCCATGCGCTGCCCCACGCGCTTGCGCTCTTCCTTGGAGAAAAAGTCATAGATGCAGCTGCTCTCCCGCAGCAGCCACAGCAGTATCACCGTCTCGTCGGCCATTTCCCCGTCCTCGAGGACGTCGGCCCGCATGCCCTCGGTCAGCCGGGTGTATGTGGCACAGTCGCTTCGATATTCGCGCATCGTGACGCTCGCGCTGTCATAGTCCATATCGCAGCCGAGCAAGTTCGGAATCTCCTCCAGGAGATCCATGCCCTTGAGCGGGTCGGAAAAGGCGTGTTCAATCTTCTTCAGGGTGCGTCTGGAAAAATGCGTGACCTGGGCCAGCAGCTCCGGCAGCGGCATCTGGACGGCGCCTTTCTTTTTCAGGAGCGCACGGAAAACCTCCTGCCGGTGCGGGAACGCCGCTGCGTTTTCCACATCCTGCTTGGAAACAGTGGAAAACTCGCTTTGCAGCCCGTCCTCCTCCATGGCCCATTCCAGGATTGCGGCCGCGGCCATGCAGCGCACCGCGATCTTTTTCACCGTCGTCATATGCAGGCTATCCTGCGCGTTGAGTGCGATCAGGGCGAATTCTTGTGCAAATGTCAATGCTTTCATGGTTGATTCCTCCCCATTGCCGATCGTGGTGGTGTCTCCTACTTATTACTTACTACTTACGATTTAAATATACCATCTTTTTTTCCGTTGTCAATGGGTTTGAACGATTTTGATAAAATTTTTCACGCCATACGTTTCAACCATAGACGTTCCGCGCACGGGCCGCGCGCCGGTACGCCCTTTCCCGCTTCCCCGCGTCCGCCCGGAACGTTTCCCGCCGGTTTAAAACTAGCAAAACGCCCGCGAAGCCGAATCTTTTCCATCCGGCCCGCAGGCGTCCATTTGATTAATAAAACCATTTCACGCATCCAAGAGCGGGCTTATTTGCCGCTTATCGGGAGAGGACGTCCCCGTTGGTCGCGAGCACCACGACCTGCCAGGGGATCATCTTGCCGCTCTGCTGCAAGGCCCGCTTGACCGCGTTTTCAATCCCGCCGCAGCAGGGGACCTCCATGCGCACAACCGTCACGCTCTGGATGTCGTTTTGCCGCAGGATCTCCGTGAGCTTTTCCGCGTAGTCCCCCTCGTCCAGCTTCGGGCAGCCAATCAGGGTCACGCGGCCGCGCATGAACCGGCGGTGGAAATCCCCGCAGGCGTAGGCGGTGCAGTCCGCGGCGATCAGCAGGCTTGCGCCGTGAAAATAGGGCGCGTTGACCGGGGCCAGCTTGATCTGCACCGGCCATTGGAGCAGTTCGCTCGGCGCTTCCTCGATGGGTTCCCGCACGGGCGGGGCCTTGCGCTCGATGCGCTTCGCCTGGCTCCCCGGGCAGCCGCACGGCAGGTTCCCGGCCTTTGCCTGTTTTGCCGCCTCCACCGCCGCCTGGTCATACGCCGGGGCCTCGCGCACTTCAAAGGAGATCGCCCCGGCCGGGCAGGCGGGCAGGCAATCCCCCAGGCCGTCGCAGTAGTCTTCGCGGAGCAGCTTTGCCTTGCCGTCCACCATGCCGATGGCCCCCTCGTGGCACGCCTGCGCGCACAGGCCGCAGCCGTTGCATTTGTCTTCGTCGATTTTGATGATTTTTCGTTCCATAGCGGATTTCCTCCTGTCGTCTCAAAACGGTTTCCCGAAGGGCCCTTGCCGGATTTCCCTTGCTTTCTTGCCCTTATCCTACTATACTGAATCCAGAATGTCTGTTGGAATTCCAACAAGCGGAGGAAACCATGAAAAAATACAACGAAATTTTGGAGTGCGTGCCCCTCTTCCGGGGGATTTCCGAAGAAGAGAGGCAGCAAATGCTGGACTGCCTGGGGGCACAGCAACAGCGCTTTGCGGCGGGCGCGGTGATCCTGCTGGCCGGGGATCCGGCGGACCGCGTGGGCGTGCTTTTGGAGGGGCGCGCGCAGGTGATCCGGGAGGAATTTTCGGGCAGCCGGACGATTTTAACCGGCCTAAACCCGGGCAACCTCTTTGCCGAGGCGTTCGCCTGCGCCTCCGGGGAACACAAAACGCTCCCGGTCACCGTGCTGGCGGTGGCAGAGAGCGTTGTACTGTGGATGGATTACCGGAAAATTTTGCGTGCCTGTCCTGCGGGCTGCGCCTTCCACCACCGGTTGGTGGAAAATATGCTTGCGGTGGTCGCGGACAAAAATTTGATGCTCAACCGCCGGATCGGGCATCTCTCGAAGCGCAGCACGCGGGAAAAGCTGCTCTCCTATCTCTCGGAGCAGGCCGCCCTGCACGGCAGCGCGGCATTTTCCATTCCCTTTGACCGGCAGCAGCTGGCGGACTACCTCTGCGTGGAGCGCAGCGCCATGTCCACGGTTTTGTCCAAGCTGCGCGAGGAGGGCGTCCTTGAGGTGGAACGGAACCGCTTCCGGCTCAAGCAGCTCCCCCGCTAGGCGGCCGCTGCCGGAGGGATGCGGGGGCATCGCAGGGGCAGAAGCCAAACAGCCGCAGCCGCTTGTACGAACGGAAAGGGAGCGCATTTGCCCGCAGCCGGAAAAACAGCAGGCTTCCCTGGACCTTTCCGGAAGGCCCTGTTCTTGGTAAAATCATTCCCCTTCTTTTTCGCGCTCTTGTTCCGCACGGTGGAGGCGGAGGGGTTCCCCTATGCGTTAAAAGGCCGGCCCATGGGGACTCCCCGTTGGGCCAGCCGTTTGATCCGTCTTTTCTGTTATGGTTCGGCCTTTGCGGAAAAGCTCAGGCCGCGCTCGTGGTCGCCGTATAGGAAAAACCCGCCGCCCTCTGTGGGGCCGCCGTAGATTTTGAGCGTCTCCCCCAGATTGCTCTCGCTGATATAGCTGATTTGGATTTTCCGCAGCGGCTGCCGGCGCATCTCTGCGGGCAGGAAGTCCATCAGCACGTCCCCATAGACCGCATTGTTCAGATGGTGGTTGAAATCCAGGTCCGAATAATAGATAGGACGCTCGCCCAAAAGCGGCAGCCCCTCCGGGACCGTGAGGCGGTCCACCCGGTCTTCCGGGGGGACCTTGGCGTCCTGGAAGATGTTGTACGCCAAGAACACCTTTGGGCGCAGGATTTTATGCGTATCCGGGTTGGCGGATACGGACGTCTGCATGATGCGGGCGATCTCCTCCCCATTTGCATAAACGACGAAATCGCGGTAAAACTGCACGCCCACCGTGCCGCGCGGATGGGTCTTTATGGTCAGGACATCGTTATGGACGGGCAAACGCTTGATGAGCAGGCGGTAGTTCGTCATCAAAAAGACGATCCCATCCGCCTTCAACCGCTCATAGCCGATCCCCAGCTCCCCGAGGTGCTGTTCGCTGGTCTCCTGCGCCATGCGCAGCAGGACGCTCAATTTGATCTTTTCGTTTGCGCCCACCTCGTAGCTGGCGACCTGCACCGTCCGGCTGAATTCTTCTACTGTAACCATCCAACTCCTCCTTGCCACGTTCTATTTCATGGCAAATGATCACAATCCCCCGGGCCGCTACATGGCGCCGGGGGATCTTGTCTGCTTGTTTTCCTTTCCGGCAAGCCCGGGGGGTTCCGCCGCGCGGCGGCCCCATGGACAGGGATTACCGGATTACGTCGACCCCCATATACGGGCGCAGGACCTCCGGGACGGTGATGCTTCCGTCCGCGTTCTGGTACTGCTCGACGATGGCGGGCATCACGCGGCTGGTCGCCAGGCCGGAGGCGTTCAGCGTGTTGACGAAGTGCAGCTTGCCGTCCTCCCCGCGGTACTTCATGTTGCCGCGGCGCGCCTGGTAGTCGCGCGCATTGGACGCGGAGCTGACCTCCTTATAGATGCCCATGCTCGGGATCCAAACTTCGATATCGTAGGTGCGCGCCATGGAGAAGGAGCAGTCGCCCGCGGCGAGCTTGCTCAGGCGGTAATGGAGCCCCAGCTCCTGCACCAGACGCTCGGCCTTGCCGACCATCTCCGCGAAGGCCGCGTCGGAGCCCTCCGGCGTGGTGTACTGCACCATCTCGACCTTATTGAACTGGTGGCCGCGGATCATGCCGCGCTCTTCCGCGCGGTAGGAGCCCGCCTCGCGGCGGTAGCACGGCGTATAGGCGATGTATTTGCGCGGCAGCTCGTCCAGCGTGAGGACCTCGTCGCGGTGGAGGTTCACCAGCGCGGTCTCCGCGGTGGGCAGCATGAATTTGCGGTCGGCGCTGGTCGGGTTGGCGATCCAGTAGTCCTCCTCCACAAATTTCGGGAACTGCCCGGCGACATAGCCGCATTCGTAGTTCAGCATATGCGGCGGCAGGATCAGCTCATAGCCGTCGCCCAGGTGTTCGTTCACAAAGAAGTTGAGCAGCGCCCACTCCATGCGCGCGCCCCAGCCGCGGTAGATCCAGGCGCCGTTTCCGCCGATCTTCGCGCCGCGCTGGTAGTCGATCATGCCGTGCGCCTCGCAGAGGTCCACGTGGTTTTTCATCGGGAAGTCGAAGACCGGCTTCTCCTTGAAATAGTGCAGCGGGACGTTCTGCTCCTTGCCGCCCGCCACGACGTCCTCGTCCGGCAGGTTCGGCAGGGAGAGCATCAGGTCCTTCTGCTTTTCCTCCAGCTCGCCGAGCTCCGCGTCGTACTCCTTGATCTCCGCGGAGAGGACCTTCATCTGCGCCATCAATTCGGTGGTGTCCTGGCCCGCCTTCTTCATGGCCGGGATCTGCTTGGACGCGGCGTTCTGCTCCGCCTTCTTTGCCTCCACCTTGCCGGTGACGGCGCGGCGGTCCACGTCAATCTTCAAAATCTCGTCGATCACGCTGTCGAGATTCATTTCTCTCTTTTGAATGGCCGCTTTTACCTTGTCCGGTTCTGTCCGGATCATCTTTAAATCCAACATGTTCGTTGCTCCTTTGTTTTCTGTATGTGATGTTTCATGTGAAACATTCAATCGTCTTCCTGGTCAAACAGCTTCATCAGGCCCGCGAGGTCGTCCTCCCCATAGAACTCGATCTGTAGGGTGCCCCGCTTTTTCGTGCCGCTCACCCGGACCTTCCGGCCCAGATGCTCGTTGAGCGCCAGCTCCACCTCGTCGAAGTAGTGGATGCGACTGCTCTTGCGCGGCGGCTTCTTTTCCTCCTTGCCGTTTGCCTTGTTTACAAGCTTTTCCAGCTCGCGCACCGATATACCCTGCTCCACAACCAGCTTCGCCGCCGCGCGCATCTGCTCCTCGTCCGAAAAGCCGAGCAGCGTGCGGGCATGGCCCGCGGAAAGCTTCCCGGCGGAGACCAGCGCTTGCAGGTCCTCCGGCAGATGCAGCAGGCGGAGCGCGTTCGCCACCGCGGGGCGGGACTTCCCGACCGTCCGGGAAATCTCCTCCTGCGTCATGCCGTACTGGTCGATCAGCGACTGGTAGCCCTGCGCCTCTTCCAGGGGGGTCAGGTCCTCGCGCTGCAAATTTTCGATCAGGGCAAGCTCCATGACCTCGTGGTCGCTCATCTCCCGGATGACCACGGGCACTTCCGACACGCCCGCCATGCGCGCCGCGCGCCACCGGCGTTCCCCGGCGACGATCTGGTACCCGCCGCCCAAAAGCGGCCGCACCAGCAGCGGCTGCAACACGCCGTGCTGCGCGATGGAATCCGCCAGCTCCGCCAGCGCCTCGTCGTTGAAATCCTTGCGCGGCTGGGCGCGGTTCGGCTCAATCTCGCTGATCTTCAGCGTGACCGTCGCGTTGGCGTCCTCCATATCGTTCTCTGCGAAGATCGCGTCCAGGCCCTTGCCCAGGCCGCCCTTCTTTTTTCCCGCCATTTTCATTCACCCCCTGTGCGCTATATTCGGTATCCCTTCGTCCCCAAATCAGGGGGCTGCTTTTTTCAATACTTCGTCGGCCAGGGCGTCGTATGCATAAGCGCCCTTGCTGCTGCGGTCAAAATAGCAGATCGGGCGCCCGAAGCTCGGCGCTTCGGACAGGCGCACGGTGCGCGGGATCACGGTTGCAAACACCTTGCGCGGGAAATACTTTTTGACCTCTTCCACCACCTGCTGCGTCAGGTTCAGGCGGCCGTCGTACATGGTCAGGAGCACGCCCTCGATGTCGAGCTGCTCGTTGTACTGCCGTTTGACGCGCCGGACCGAATTCATCAGCTGGGAAAGCCCCTCCAACGCGTAATACTCACACTGGATGGGCACCAAGAGCGTGTCCGCCACACAGAGGGCGTTCGTCGTAATGATGCCCAGGGACGGCGGGCAATCGATCAGGATAAAATCGTATTCCGCCCGCAGGGGGACGATCGCATTCTTTAAGATGGATTCCCGGTGCTCCATTTCGATCAATTCGAGCTCCGCGCCCGCCAGGTCCATGCTGGAGGGCAGCAGGTCGAGGTTGGCAAATTCGGTGTGGATGCGCGCTTCCTGTGCCGGCGTCTCCCCGATCAACACCTCATACATGGTCTGCTTGACCCTGCGGCGGTCCACGCCGACGCCGCTGGAGGAATTCCCCTGCGGGTCCACATCGACCAGGAGGGTCTTTTTCCCCTTTGCACCGAGCGCCGCCGAAAGGTTGACCGCCGTGGTGGTCTTGCCCACGCCGCCCTTTTGGTTTGCTACTGCGATGATTTTTCCCATAGTCCGCCCCCGTTTCCAAAGAAAACCGTCCCCTTTTTCCATAAGGGGAGCCTTTACAACGCCCAGCGTTGTAACAATGGTTTTATTATAGCACGGAAGGGAAGGAAGGAAAAGTATTTCTCCTTGAAATTTGCAATGTTTCACGTGAAACGAAGAACCCCGCCGCGGATCGCTTCCGGCGGCAGGGCTCTCGGCTGCAAGATTTCTTATTCCATTGTGAGGACTTAATCGTAATAAATGAGACGCCTACAACGGGGACATATCTCTTGGCTGCCTTTCGCATGAAGCAATCCCATTACTCGCATAGAGTGACAATAGGGACAACGCGTCTTTTTATAATCTATAAATATCGCTCCTAAAAACAACCCATAGAATACTAAATTTACTATCCAATTAGGAAAATGCAATAAAGTAAATAGAATCATAAAAACACCTGCTGATATATACATGATACTTGTCAATACGCCCCAAAAAGCTTTCACGCTTTTAGGCTGATAATCTATAACGATCCCCCCTAAAATTCATAATACAATTTTATAATAACTATATTTTTTAAAAAATATCAATCATATCTGTATATGTGGTCATTTATTTTGACTATGATGCAATATCTTTTTATCCATGCTCTTCATATAATATCTGCTCATCCAAAGCACTTGTGTGTCATCCAATCGTATTTCGTTTTTATGGATCGATTTTATATGCTCTACATTGACGATCTCAGATTTATTAATCTGCACAAAACGATAATTTTGTAAATCTTGCAAGTAGTGGGATAAAGTCCCATTGGCACGAACAATTTCTTTTGTTGTATGAATCAAAATATGCCTGTCATATACTTCCACAAATACGATCTCTTTTATAGGGATCGTTATACTTTCACATCGATTGCGTGTAATATGCAGCATCCCTTGATCCATATACTCTTGCACAGCGCGTTCCATCTCTGCATTTAAAAACGCAAGATCGATTGGATGTTGAAAAACTTGAAATGCCTTGAGCATAAAGGAAAACGAATAAAATTGGGGATCATCAAAAATCAGCATCAGAAATGTACTGGGGAGTTGTGTTCGAACCTTTTGCAAACTTTGCAAAAAGTCAGCATCGTGAATCAATTGTATTAATAAAAATTCAACAGGAAATCGCCTATTACGTACTATATTAAATATGTCCTCTAAAGTCTTTATAAAAGTGAAATGAATTGTTTGATTATAATTTCTATTGATAAATTTTTTAATTAACAGCTCCCTATCATCTTGATTACATAAGATTAAACAATTCATTATTTCTCGCCTCTAAATAAGAATATAACAATTATAATTCTATCCCGATTTATTATCAACTCTTTTTCCAATTTATAATTTAAAGCTGCTGTCAAATCAACAAAATGATACCTTAAATAACAGGAAAAAGCCGCCGCAGTGCAAAGCACCGCAGCGGCTTTTCACAGGGAAAATATAAGGGAAATGGGAGTAGTCTTGTAATCTGTTTTCGGTGCGCGGGCTTACCGCGCGGGTTTGGCCAATGCCCATCCGACCGGCGGGCTGGCCGCCGGGATTTCCCGGCATTCCCCCTACCGCCCGCCAATCCGGGCGGTGTGGGGGTCTACAACTCGTGTTCTTCCCCAAAAAGGGCCCCGCAAGTTCCGGGGCTTGTACGGGCAATCACCCCGCAATGCGCGAAACAGGTTTGCCCTCCGGGGTGCCTTCCATGCTGGAAGCTGGGGGTTGCGCCGCTTCCGGCGCGGCGGCCTGCTTCTCCGGCGGGGGCGCCATCCGGCCGGCGGCGGGCCCCGTCTTTGGGATGCGGACAATGCACTCGATGTAATCGTCCGTCTCATTCCGGATGATCTTTGCCTGGATGCCGGAGAGCTGCATGGTCTTGACCGCATGGCTGATCGTATTCATGAAGATACGGATATCTTTTACAATGATCCGCTTCTTATTCTTAGGCTTGTCCTCTTTTTCCGAGAGAATGCGCTCGATGAACTGGTCGGTCTGCTGCACATTCAAATGCTGGGCCAGAATCGCGTCCAACACCTTGCCGCGCAATTCGACGTCGTCCACCCGGAGCAGCGCGCGCGCATGGCGCTCAGTAAGGCCGTTTTCGCTGATCTTTTTACGCTCCTCCTGCGTCAGGCGGAGCAGGCGCAGCTTGTTCGCCAGGGTGGACTGGCTCTTCCCCAGCCGGAGCGCCGCCTCTTCCTGCGTCACGCCCCATTCTTCGATCAAGCGCCGGATGCCCTCGGCCTCTTCGAAGATTTGCAGGTCCTGGCGCTGTAAATTCTCGGTCATCGCCAGCACCGCGCTCTGCTTATCGCTGCACGAATTGACAATACAGGCCGCGCTGTCCAGCCCGGCCAAGCGGCACGCGCGCCAACGGCGCTCGCCCGCGATCAGCTCATAGCCGTTTTTGGTCCGGCGCACGCTTAAAGGTTGCAGCAGGCCGTTCTGCCGGATGCTCCGGCTCAATTCCAGGAGCTCCTTTTCCGGGAACGACCGGCGCGGCTGGGCGGGATTCGGATAAATGTCGTCGAGCGGGATCTCGATCACGCGCCGTTTATCCTGCATGATGCCCATAAAAATACCTCCCATCTGGTTTCTTTCTGCACATCTATGTAACCGCCCCAAGGGGGCTTGTCCTTCTGTGCTTTAAGCATACCATATGGGAGGGAAACTTTTTGTTGGAATCTGTACGCGAAAAAGCGCTTTTCCTGCGGATTTTGGCGTGATTCCGGTCGATTGAGCCTCTGGAATTTTTGATATTAGGACTGTTTGCCTATAGGGGCTCCATTTTGGGGATGATTGACCGCCCGGGCAGGCGGCGGCTTGGGATTCATCCCCACGTTCGCCATGCTGGTGCAATTTCCATCCACGCCATCCTCGCGGGTGGCGACATATGTACAAAGTATCACTCGATTATCTAACCGATTTCAATCCACGCCACCCTCGCGGGTGGCGGCCGCTGAACATCACGGCTTGGTCTACAAATTTCTATTTCAACCCACGCCGCCTTTTGAGCGGCGGCACATCCGCAAAATTGAGAGGCGGGGCAAGGACCAACCGCTTTGAGGCGCTTTTCCTTTCCCCCGCCATCCCATCCGGCGCCAATGCGGAAGGCTGCCTGCTGGCCACGCGCGGACACCCATTTCATCCCACGCCGCCTTTTGAGCGGGCAGCTCTCGGGAATCCCCATGATCTGGGAACGCCCTTTCCATCCTCGCAGTCCCGCCTGCCGGCACCAAGCCGGTTCATTACCCATTTCAAATCCGTGTTTCAACCCACACGGCCCTTTCGGGCGGTGAACAAGCAACCCATCGACCCGCGCATCTGCTATGAGTTTCAACCCACGCCCTCCACACGGAGGGTGACATGTTTGGTGGTCAGCTTCTTTTGCTTGACCGGATCATTTCAACCCACGCCCTCTGCATAGGGAACATGGGCCATAGCAATAACCACCTCATCATGGACATGATTTCAACCCACACCCTCCGCACAGAGGGCGGCAAGCACGGCATACACGCCGACGCAAACCACCATCCGATTTCAATCCACGCACCCCTATCGGGGAGCGACCAGGGTTTTGCCGTCCTTCCGGCCGGTCACAATGGTCCAACCCGCGCGCCTGCGCGGCGCAAAGGCACACTCCATGCGCGAAAGAGGCCTATTTCACCAGCGTTTTGGCGATCTCTTCCCCAAAGAACGTGACCTCCGCGAGTTTCCCCTCGTTGTTGTTCAGGTCATCCTCGGTCAGGACGCCGCAGGTGTAGTAATTCGCCATGGGCCGGATTCCCATGCGCTGGAAAAACCGGTCGATGCGGGCCAGGATCTCCTTGCACTCCCGCGGGTCCTCGCGGGCACTCAGGGCGATGCTGATCCCCCGCTTGCCCATGGAAAGCGCCGCGTGCGGCTGGTGCGCAGGGCTGTACGGCGTGCAGCGGTCGATGAACGCCTTGAGCTGGCCGGTGATCCCGCCCCAATAGTCCGGGGACGCGATGGCGATCAGGTCCGCCTGTTCCATCTGTTCCAAAACCAACTGTACGTCGTCGTGCTGCACGCATTCCGCCGTCTGATAGCAGCTCCTGCACCCCTTGCAGAAGGCATAATGCAGATCGCCCAGGCAGAGCGTCTGCGTTTCCATCCCTTTTTTATGAAATGCGTCCCCGATCAATTCCAACAGCCGGGCCGTGTTCCCGTTGTTCTTGGGGCTCGCATTGAGCAACAAAGCCTTCAATTCGACATCTCCTCCATCCAGTCTTCTTCCCCTTTTCCCCGCGCTGCGCCCGCCGGTGGGAAATCCTTCCCATAACGGCAGCGCCGCCCACGCAGAGGGTTCTGCGGTTTCCTCCGGCAAGCCGCAGGGTGCGCCTGCCCTTCTCGCCCCACTCAGAGCGGGCTTTTGGAAATCTTTGCGCCATGGCGCGGATAGGCCGCCGCCAGGGGCTTTTCCCGGCGGATGCGCACCACGCTGCGCGCGTCGCCGCCCGGCAGGGTGAAGCGTTTCACGCCGTCCAACCGGCATCCGAGCAGGGAGATCGCCCGCTTTGCAGCCTCCACTTCGGCGTCCGGCTCCGGCCCCTTCATGGCCAAAAAGACGCCGCCCATCTGCAAAAACGGCAGGCAGTATTCGCACAGCAAGTTCAGCGGGGCGACCGCCCGCGCGGTTGCGAAGGCAAATTTTGTGCGCAGGCCCGCCTGCCGCCCGCCCTCTTCCGCGCGCGCATGGACGATCTGTGCGTCCAGCCCCAGGCGGTCCAGCACCTCCCGGAGGAAGATAAGGCGCTTGTTCAGGCTGTCCAGCAAGGTCAAATGGAGGCCGGGCCGCAAAATCTTCAGCGGCACGCCGGGAAAACCCGCGCCCGTCCCCACGTCGATCAGGGTGTCGCCCTGCTCCAATTCGGGCAGCAACAGGATGCTGTCCAGAAAGTGCTTGACCACCACGGCCTTCGGCTCGGTGATCGCGGTCAAGTTCATCTTTTGATTCCACTCGATCAGCAATTCCATATACCATTGAAACTGCTCCGCTTGCCCGTCGGACACAGCAATCCCATAGGACGCCGCACACTCCTGCAAATATTGCCGGATGTCCTCGCTCATGCCTTCCCCTCCTTTGCCAGCCAGATCAACAGCACGGAAATGTCCGCCGGGCTCACGCCGCTGATGCGGGACGCCTGGCCGATATTCGCCGGCATGACCTTTTGCAGCTTTTCCTGCGCTTCCAGCCGCAGGCCGGTGATGGTTTTGTAATCCACGCCGCGGGGCAGCTTTTTGCCCTCCAGACGGCGCATCTCCGCGATGTCCGCCTTCTGGCGCACGATGTATCCCTCGTATTTGATCTCGATCTCCACATTTTCGAACACTGCGGCGGGCAGCACCGGCCGCGTGATGTCCACCGCGGTCAGCGCTTCATAGCTGAGCTCGGGGCGGCGCAGCAGGTCCGCGAGCTTCACGCCCGTGGAAACCGGCGTTGTTCCACGTGAAACAAGGATGTCGTTGAGCACCTCGGTGGGCGGCAACACGGTGCGGCGCGCGCGCGCCATCTCCCGCTTTTTCTGCTCCTCCTTTGTGCAGAAGCGCTCCCAGCGCTCGTCCCCGATCAGGCCCAATTTCCGGCCGGTCGGGGTCAGGCGTTCGTCCGCGTTGTCCTGCCGGAGGACCAGCCGGTACTCCGAGCGCGAGGTCATCATGCGGTATGGGTCGGAGACGCCCTTGGTGATGAGGTCGTCGATCAGCGTCCCGATGTAGGAGCCCGCGCGGTCCAAAACCAGCGGTTCCTTGCCCTGGATCTTGAGCGCCGCGTTGATGCCCGCAACCAAGCCCTGCGCGGCGGCCTCCTCATAGCCGGAGCTGCCGTTGAACTGCCCCGCACCGTACAGGCCGGGGAAATCCATGAATTCGAGCGTGGCTTCCATCTGCAAGGGGTCCACGCAGTCGTATTCGATCGCATAGGCGCAGCGCATGATCTCCACATGCTCCAGGCCCTTGATCGACCGGTAAAACGCGAGCTGCACGTCCTCCGGCAGGGACGAGCTCATGCCCTGCAAATACATCTCCTCCGTATCCTTGCCGCACGGTTCGATAAAGAGCTGGTGCCGCTTTTTATCCGCAAAGCGGACGATCTTGTCCTCGATGCTGGGGCAATAACGCGGCCCCACGCCCTCGATCTTTCCCCCGTAGAGCGGGGAACGGTGGATATTTTCCAGAATGATGCGCTTTGTCTCCTCGTTCGTCCAGGAGACGTGGCACACCGCCTGGTTCTTGCCCGGGTGCAGGGTGTCATAGGAGAAGGGCACGACGGGTTCGTCGCCCTCCTGCACCTCCAGATCTGTGAAATCAATGCTGGACCGCAGCACGCGCGCGGGCGTCCCCGTCTTGAAGCGGCGCAGGCGCAGGCCCAGCTTTTTCAGGGCGTCGCCCAAAAAGGCGGCCGGGAACATGCCGTCCGGCCCGCTCTCATAGGCCACGTCGCCCACAAAAATTTTGCCGCCGAGGAAGGTGCCGGTCGCGATGACCACCGCCTGTACGGTATACTGCGCGCCCATGCGGGTGGTCATGAGCGGCGGCGGCACGGCGACGGCCGTCGATTC
>ERZ826764.475-NODE-475-length-57147-cov-8.413228_pt1 | contig 57147 bp, 82 predicted proteins | sample MGYA00519870_ERZ826764 | MGnify/ENA primary metagenome ERZ826764 (study PRJEB31778, sample SAMEA3449239) | human gut metagenome | biome: human gut; feature: human-associated habitat; material: faeces | place: United Kingdom | collected 2010/2012 ... | reverse complement strand
TTATTTATTTTTTATCATATACCAGAAGTCTAAAGTGTGGACAATTACAAGATTGAAAAACTTAAGTGGGTGGATGTATGCTAAACATTATCGTTTTTTATTTTGACAGTGGCAGACAGATACTATTATCGCCAATACAGTAAAATATACACACTGTGTAGAGGTTTGAATAGTGTTTTGTTGTATGAGTCAGAAAGAAGATAAGAAGAACTATTTATAAGGAACCAAGGTGACAACATGAGCACTTTTTGAATGCGTTTTTTACAAATTCGCAGCGCTCTGTGGTTGATTGTCTGACCGTAGCTGCGGGCATTTTGGCTCGCAGCCAGGGAGTTATCAAAGAAACAGGCGCGGATCGGCGATTTGTAAAAAATGCTTTCAAAAATGCGGAGTGTCACCCTTTATTCTTATAAATATTTCTTCTTATCTTCTTTCTGACTCATATAGGACCAACACTACCTACAAATCACAATCTACTGATCTAATCGGTTTACAGCGCTGATCAGTGCTAATACAGAAGCAGTAATGATGTCTTCGTGGATTCCGGATCCCCAAGTAACATTACCATTTGGTTCTTGAACTCCAACATAAGCACAAGCCTGAGAGTTAGAACCAACATTTAAAGCGTGTTCCTGATAAGTAACGATAGAGTAATGCATATCACTGTGTCTCTGTAAAGCGTTACTTACAGCATCCAGACGACCATTTCCTTTTCCGTGGTAAAGTTTTGGAACACCAGATTTCTCTAAAGAGATTTCTGCTTCGATGCCACCGTCTTTCTGTACGAAGTGCACTTCTTTTAATTTGCATGGATCATCAATATTTACGTAAACTTCTTTGAATACTTTTAAGATATCTCTTGGAACTAATTCCTGATGGCGTTTATCAGATACATCTTTGACTGTGTATCCTACATCTTCACGCATTTTTCCAGGAATATGGAATCCAAAGTTTTCTTCTAGTACATAGCTGATACCGCCTTTACCAGACTGACTGTTGATACGGATAACATCACTTTCGTATTCACGTCCAACATCGTGTGGATCGATTGGAAGATATGGGATATTCCAGTGCTCTGGATGTTTTTCGTCTCTCCAGTGCATACCTTTGGCAATCGCATCCTGATGAGATCCAGAGAAGGCAGCAAATACCAACTGTCCTGTGTATGGCTGACGTTCGTAAACGGACATTCTTGTTAATCTTTCATAGACTTTTGTAAGTTCTGGTAAGTTAGAGAAGTCCAGTTTTGGATCAACACCGTGTGTATACATATTTAATGCAAGAGTGATAATGTCAACGTTACCTGTACGTTCACCATTTCCAAATAAAGTACCCTCGACACGATCAGCACCTGCAAGCAAGGCAAGTTCTGTATCAGCAACACCGCATCCACGGTCATTATGTGGATGAAGAGATAAAACTACGTTTTCACGGTATTTCATATGTTTGCTCATATATTCGATCTGGCTGGCATATACGTGAGGCATTGAAAGCTGTACAGTTACAGGAAGATTGATGATGACCTTCCAGTCTGGACGAGGCTGCCATACGTCAAGAACGGCATTACATACATCTAATGCATAGTCGATCTCTGTACCAGTAAAACTCTCTGGAGAGTATTCAAATAAGAAGTTACCGTCTGTCTCATCAGCCAGGCGTTTTAATAATTTTGCACCGTCTGTTGCAATTTTCATGATCTCTTCTTTGGATTTTTTAAATACCTGTTCACGCTGTGCAACAGAAGTAGAGTTATATACATGAACGATCGCTCTTTTTGCGCCTTTTAAAGCTTCGAAAGTCTTTTTAATGATATGTTCTCTTGCCTGTGTTAAAACCTGAATGGTAACATCATCAGGAATCAGATCATTTTCGATCAAAGTACGTAAAAATGTGTATTCTGTTTCTGAAGCAGCAGGGAAACCAACTTCAATCTCTTTGAAACCAACCTTTACTAAAAGTTTAAAAAATTCAACTTTTTCATCAAGACTCATCGGAATGATCAGAGCTTGATTTCCATCACGAAGGTCAACACTACACCATGTAGGTGCTTTTGTGATATATTCTTTCTTTGTCCAGTCAAGGGACGTTTCAGGTGGCATAAAATATTGTCTTTCATATTTGCTTGGGTTCATCATTGCTGTGAAGCTCCTTTCAAAAATTAATGATTGTTGTAGGTATGTTTTAAGTATTGAAAGGTGGATACGGGGTATCATGTATCGGATGAAATAAATGTACGATAACATAAAAAAAACTCCGAATCTGATCCTTATCAGGATAGAGACGAAGAAACTTCCGCGGTACCACTCTAATTCACGTTATAAAGAAACGTGCACTTCTTACTGATACGGGTTATAAAACCGATATCTCTCCATTGTAACGGTTGGACTCCGGCAATACCTACTGTAAGTTCAGCATGCTACTCAAAGGCGAGTTCAAATATCATCAACAATTGCTTCGCACCATCCAGCAACTCTCTGAATGTCTTAAATATTCTACTATTCCTTATCATTGTATTTAAATCATTTACAATAATGACAATCTAACATAAAAATCAGGAAGTGTCAACTGATAAAATGTAAAATATAAAGAGAACTTTCTTTACAGAGAAGACTTTCATATGGAAACAAATTATGATAAAGTAGAACAGAGCAATGGAGGAAAGAGCATGAGATTTTTTGAATATTTAAAAAAACAGGAACCTTCAAAAGAAAATGAAGAAGCAAGAAAACGAATTTATAAGCTGCATCAATTAGAAGGAAGCCTTACTTATATTGAACGAATGGAAATCATCGAAGAAGGGAAAGGCTCCATGGAAGTTGAGTTTGTCAGAGGAGAGTTGAGTGAGGGAATGACACTTTGCTTTTATGATAATCAAGGAAAAGAATCTGGAAGAGGAGAGATTCTCGAAATTTATATTGGAAAGGGAGAAGATAAAGGGAGATTCTCAGAACAAGGGAATAAGGGGAAAATCATATTTGAATATTGGCAGCCAGTAACGGACCGTTTCTGGAACAGTCAATATCTGAAAGAATTCACTCTTGAAAAATAAATTTAAAAAAATTCAAAAAAAGTGTTGACAGTTGTCGGAAACATATGATAATATAAACGAGCTGTCGCATTGATGGGGTATCGCCAAGTGGTAAGGCACAGGATTCTGACTCCTGCACCGCTGGTTCGAGTCCAGCTACCCCAGTTAAGGGTGTGTAGCTCAGGTGGTAGAGCACTTGACTTTTAATCAAGTTGTCCGGGGTTCGAATCCCCGCACGCTCACTTTAAAAAGCACGGTTGCCAAATGGCTAAATACCGTGCTTTTCTTGTATTTATGCGGCTTTTAAGGGTATGACCTGTCTAAAAATCATACCCTTAAAAGTAATCGAAAGTATCTAAAGTTTAGGGAAGTATTTGTTCCATCCGTGTTCCATGTTCCATTCGTATTCCAGAAATCTAAGATACCATTTCATTTAGTTGTTCCATTTTTCGTTCCATAGGCTGTTCCACTTTTTGTTCCAAATTTAAAGCATCATTTACAGCGGATATGCTATCTTCTTTTTCTAACATTAAGTGATTGTATACTTCCAGAACGACCTTTTCAGAATCCCCTACAAGCCTTGCAATCATCTTTATGCTAATCTTAGGGAACTGGTAGCATAAGTTTGTGCAGTAGTTGTGGCGGAAGATGTGGCTTGTTAAATCCTCAATAGGACTTTCGCTGACCGCCTGCATTGCTTTTATGATTCTACCCCACATCCTGCGGAAACCAGACTTTGTCATAGGCTTGTAATCACGATTTATGAATAAGTATTTCCTGCCATCTTTTCTAAGTTGTTTTATGTAACTAGAGATTGTATCGAATACGTTATCTGGTAACGGTAACGTTCTTTCTCCGTTCTGTATGTTTTTTACTGTTTTTTTCTTTGGTATGTTGTCTGATATGTCGTGTGATTTGCTGATAGATACTTCTTTTGTTTCTAGGTCAAAGTCTGCTTCTGTTAGTGCTAAGGCTTCCCCACACCGCAATCCACAGCCGTAAATTATAAAGACATATATTTTATCCATTAAATTAAAATCTGCCTTAAAAACGGCTCTCTGTTCGTCTGGTGTCAAAGGACGTTTTTCTTTCGCTTTGTAACTTATAGATTCAAAGTTGTCAAATATATCTGCAAATGATTGTGCGGAATAAATGCGATCGCAAACAGCAGAGTGCAGGACCTGCTTAAATGTCATAACTATTTGTTGTTGTGTCCGCGGTTTGCCTTTAGCACCGTTCAGAATCAATTGTAAGTGGCTTCGCTGTACATCTTGTAGCTTAATGTATTTAACGCTGTCAAAATGGACGTTAATTACATTGTCGTACATTTTATTTGTATTGTTAGCTCTGTTAGATTCTTTATATAAGACTTTCCATTGTCTGGCATAATCAATAAATAGTATGTCACTATCAATCATTGCCTGCCGTTGGTCCCTTAGTTGCTCAAACTCCTTTACGATTCTTTCTAAATCTTTGGAGCTTTTTTTGGACCGCAGGTGTTTGTATCGTTTTTTACCGTTATCCTTGTATGTACCATCCCACACGTTGGTAGAATAGTAACCGTCTTTCCCTTTTTTAAATTTAGCTGTTGCCATTGTATCACTCCTTAGTTATAAATTAGTTAAAAATGGGTACAAAAATAACAGCCATGCAAGAGTGGTTTTTAAAAAGATTGAAAAATAACATAGATGTGTTACAATATAAATGAACTTTCTATAATTTAATATTTTATAATCCAACGATGTTATGGAAAAAGGAGTTACCGATTCTTATTAGTCTTCACGGTAGCTCTTTTTTTTATACCCTTGCGTGACCGCACTGTTAATGATACAATAATAGTTGGTTAAGATTCATTAAATCAAAAACAGTGTTTTTGGAGACTGTACCACATTCGGGTGTGGTACGGTCTTTTTTTTATTGTTATTTAACTTCCCAAGATTTACCGCAGTCTTGGCAAATTGCCATTTGTTTACTGTTAATATCTGTCTTGGATGATTTCTTTTCTTTGTATTTAGATTTTTTAGGTGTTAATGCCCACAGACCACCAGTCGCTGCGATCATACCTGCACGTCCCAGACTGTTACCTGCACGAGTCACAACACTCTTTTTACGGGCCTCAGATTTTCCCTTTGTTTTAGCTGAGTCCTGCACAAACTCATATCCTATATTCAAGCTGTGACACTTAGGACAGTATGGTGCATCCAGATAAAAAATCTTATAAAAATCTTCGGCTTTTTTGCAGTCTACCTTTTTCAAAATCTCATAGTAAGCATCCCTAGACCTGTCTTTATCCGCTTTGATTTTGCTTGCATTAAAGCCAAAATTACCGTTAAATTTACGCATTTCATAATCATAAGTTAACTGATTAATAGCATCATTTGTATAATCCAGTTTGACAATAATATCTTCTTTTGGATTCTCTTCTGCCTTATCAAAACGGCATAAATAGAAGCTGTCTTTTGCTACATAAAGTATATGTGTTAATGTAGAAAGAAAACCACTATCTGTATATTTACCTGCTGTGATAATTAAATTACTAGGTTCATTAACAATGCCTTTTTCTATAGCAATCTCAATCGTTTTTTCATCAATTTCATACTGCGGAACTTCATTATCAGCAGTAGAAACAGTAGCTAATTCTTTTAAGATTTCCTCTGTTGGGCATCCACAATTTGGACAAGCAGAAGCTTTTTCAGAGAACTCTTTCCCACATTCAGTACAAGTTATTAATGCCATGTAACATCCCTCCTTTTATAATGTATAACAAGCAACGTGACAACCACAATCGCAGGCAAATCACAGGCAAGAAACCACGTATTTATGCGGTTTTCAAGACTTTTTGCATAGTCGCATCACAGGCAAATCGCAGGCAAATGACAGGCAAACATCAATCAACTATGCATTTCCTTTTTTAAAAGTCCAAGAAACCACGGTTTTATGCGGTTTTCAGCACCATGCAAAAACTTTTTAAAATTTGTGATTGACAAATCAACGTTTTTAGTGTATTTTTATTTTCTTTTATATAAATATATAGTATCTAAAGACTATAGTTATATATAACCTATATAGTATTATAATAATTAATATTTATATTTAATTAAAAAGAAAAAATAAAACAAAAAAGAAAAAATTAAAGTCTTTTGAAGCTGACTAATCTTTCAGCATATCCGGTTAACGATGATAATTGATCGAGCGTATATCCCGGATGTTCGATAATCGTTTCATCTGGTATCAAAAGCTCCGCTGCGAATGTGTGAGCTTCAATTTCAGTTTTGTTTGATTGAAACTGTTTACCATAACTGAAAAAATAATAATCTTCATTGTGCATAATACTATGTGCCAATTCATGAGCGACAACAGTATCTCTTAGCTTATCATCCTCGATTCTATCGTTGATATAAATAAATTTCTTATCCCATATTTTCATGTAGCATCCTTGCAGTTCTCCTAAGTCTCCATACTGGATTGTTACGTCAAGGTAACTAGCAAGTAAATACGGATTTCTCGTACCGTATGTTTCAATCAAATCATTTACTGTATTTTTGATTTGATTTTTTCTCATACATAACCCTCCTGTTTATTTTTTTAGCATTGCAAGTGAAATCTCAATCTGTTTTAGCAATAAATCTATCGTATCGTTATTGACAGGTTTACCATCATAACGAACAGGTTTCATTGAGTCACTTCTTAAAAGTTCTTCAAGCTCACTGTATTTTTGTTTGAGATCGGTGTTATCTTTCTCTTTTTGTTCATCCTCCTTTCCTGTCATTATGAAATCTAATGACACATTAAAATAATCAGCTATCTTTTTTAATTTCTCAGCATTTGGCTTAGAAGTGCCAAGTTTACTTAGATAACCTTTCCCAAAACCTAAGTCTCCCTCAACTTTGTTCATAGATACATGATTGAGTTTGCATAGGTGTCGGATGCGTTCTTTCATGTCCATATTTTGCTCCTTTCACAAAATTCTGAAAAAATCGCAAAAAACTATTGACAAACTGAAAAAATCGCATATAATTAAGATATAGCTTCTGAAAAAATCGCAAAATAATAGCGAGGCAGTTTGCTTGAATAGTTTTTTAATTTTTTGTGGTAATTAGATTATAGAATATATTCAGAACTAAGTCAATATTATTTTGTGATATTTTCAGAATAATAAATAGAAGAAAGGAGTAAAAAATGTTAATTGGTACGAAAGTAAAAGAAATCGCCAAGAAAAAAGGGATTTCACTTAATCAGTTAGAGAAAGATACAAAGATTGCCACAGGCAGTATTTCAAAATGGGACAAGATTAGTCCATCGTTTGAAAAGGTGTGCAACGTGGCAAAGGCGTTAGATATTAACGTGGATGAGTTGACAGGAGAGGAGAGTGAGTAGATGTATATACAGCCATATTACCTTGGTTTGTTCGTAGGAGCTTTTGGAACTGTTGCAACAGAAATTGTAATTGTGCTGATTAGCAACTACAGAGACAAGAAAAGAAAACAGAAGATGCAGGAGAGATTCAAGGAAGAATCCGAAGAGTAAGAAAGGAGCAACCATGGAGTACCCGAAACCAGTTATGAAGATGGGAGAGCTTGTGAAAATGGGGTTCCCGAGGTCGTTTCTGGATGAAGCTTATCGGGAACGTGGACAAGACTTTGCACAAAAAGGTGCTAAGAAAAATTCCCCAATCTTCTTTGACACTGAGTTGTTTGAAAAATGGAGAGCAAGGAAACAAAGAGAAGAAAACAGAGCATTGAGAGGAGAAATGATATGAGAGCAGGAACAGCAATCATGATTCTAGGACTTGTTTTGACAGGTCTGGGAATCACATCGTTTATATTCACGGCGGTATGTACAGTCGCAGGTTTGGCAGAAATCGAAATGGAGCGTAAAGGATGGAAATAAAAAAGCACCCAGACGTGCAGGTCTAAAGTGCTTAACAAAAAATGCATAACAACAGTATAGCAGGAAAAGGAGAATGTGACAATGATTATTACAAAAAAAGAATTTAAGGATACGGTTAAAAATATTATCGTTGATGGAATCAACAACACACGACAAGAGAATGTAACAGAGGAAAAAAACGCAGAAGCTGACAAAAAGTTAGCAACAGTGTTGACAGACTACTATGAAAAAGTAATTAGAAACATCTTTTGCGGAGATTGTTGGACGTACAGTGAAGACGAATTAACTCGTGTTTCGACTTCGGTTTTAGATAATAGAATTTCTAACAACCCAGAACCACTGGTATTTATGGAAAATATGGCGTGCATTGCAACCACTAGATTACTGATTAACATGTTAGAAGAAAAAATGCAGGAAGAAGAGCCACAGGAAAAAGAATTTGATGTAGAAGAGATTCTAAGAGAAGCAGGGAGTGAGCAGGAATGATCGTAACAGGATTCACAAACGAATATGGGACAGTGATCCCAGAAGAAGATGCAACAGAATATATCTGGAAGCAGGCAAGAAACAATGAAGAAGATAAAACATGGCTACTAGAGTATATGTGGGACGTGTTTACAGGAAATCCAAAATTCAAAAAGGAATTAGAGGAACTAAAAGAAGCTCGTTTTGATGATGTATGCAGCGTGAAAGAGTGTGACGAGCAGGGAAACGTAATTCCGTATAACGGAGAATATGAACCATAGGGGAGATAGATAACATGGGAATACATGAAAAAATGATGCACATACAAACGACATTAAAAGCACCTAAGAATCTGTACAATTCTTTTGGAAATTACAAATACAGAAACGCAGAGGGAATCCTAGAAGCGGTTAAACCGCTTCTAGCAGAAAACAAAATGTCAATGTACATAACAGATGATGTGCAGGCGGTAGGAGATCGTGTGTATGTAAAGGCTACTGTAAAGGTATGGGACACCGAAACTGGAGAATGGGTAGAAACATCAGCACTTGCAAGAGAAGCACTTAATAAAAAGGGAATGGATGATTCTCAGATAACAGGAACGGCATCATCTTATGCACGTAAGTATGCCTTAAATGGAATCTTCTTACTAGATGATACAAAAGATGCTGATACGGACGAAAATCAGAAAGAACGCAAAGCAAGAGCGGACAAGCAAGCAGACGATAACAATGCGGATGCAATCAGAGCTATGAAGATTTCAAAAATCAAGCAGGACACACTGTTAAGCTTATGTGATGAAATGGCATTTGATATTAACAAGATTCTTGCATCTTATCATCATAAGTCTATTTCAGAAATTACTGAGGGAGAATATCAGTATATCGTAGCAAACAAAGATAAAGCCAATGTAAGAAAGATTTGGAGCTGATTAGATGGAGACTAAAGCCAGAATCCATGATATATCCATTGATTTTGAAAGCGGTAAGCAGGTTATTTCCCTTGTATGTGAAAAAGACATACGAGGGGAATACGACCGACTAAAAGACAAAGAATGTCGGCTTAAGGTTGTTCAGTACCGTGAGGGCAGGAGTTTGGATGCCAATGCATACTTCCATGTTCTAGTTGGAAAAATCGCAGAAGTAATGGATTGTAGCAAGGTATTTATAAAAAACAAAATGATAGCGGAATATGGGCAGTATGAAAAGATAAACGGAAAGCTGATAACTATTCCGTTAGATGATGATATAGAAGCTTACGACGTAGAGTTTTGCCACCTGCAACCAACAACACAGACAACAATCAATACGGCAGGAAAGATTTTTAGAATCAATATTGTTATGAGAGGAAGCCACGCATACGATACGAAAGAAATGTCTGAATTGATAAAAGGAACGGTACAGGAAGCAAAGGCGTTAGGTATTGAGACAGCAACACCACAGGAAATCGCAGAAATGGAAGAAAGGTGGGGACTTAAGATTGAGAAAGAAAAAGTCAATCATCGTTGATGATATGGAACATTGTAAATTATGTGGAAGTCCTTATGTAGAGATACACCACTGTTTACATGGGACAGCAAACAGGAAGAAAGCTGATAAGTATAATTTAGTGATTCCGTTGTGCCACGAACACCACACAGGCGGTAAACAATCCGCACATTTAAATGCCAGATATGACCTTATGTATAAGAAGATGGCACAAAGGGCATTTGAAGAAAAGATAGGCACGAGAGAAGAGTTTATAAAGGAGTTTGGCAGGTCATGGCTGTAACATATACGATTCAAGGCAGGTTAGACGGATTAAATGCTTACGTTAATGCTTGCAGGACTAATCCTTATAAAGGGGCAAAATGCAAGAGAAGTAATCAGAAAATCTGTAGATGCAGCATCCCTTATGAATTGAGGGAAAAAGACAGAGAAATAATATTCCCTGTTCGTGTAGAAATTACATGGTACGAAAAGGACCGCAGACGTGATCCTGACAATATTGCATCGGCTAAGAAATACATCTTAGACAGCCTTGTAGAAGCAGGAGTGTTCCCAGATGATGGTTGGAAATATGTAAAAGGATTTACAGATAACTTTGAGATTGACAAAAAAAGACCACGGATAGAAGTGACTATCCATGAAACCAAATATCCATAAGATTAAGCAGGAGGGCAGTGAATGAACATAAATATAAATACTGACTGGGAATGGTACGAAAACACAAATGTATTTAGATTGTTCTATCATTGCCTGCTACATACCAATTTGGAAGATAGAAGATACTGCGGAAAAGAAATCAAGGCAGGGCAATTCGTTTCTTCGATAACGAGAATCAGTGCAGAGACAGGTTTGACAGAATCGCAGGTCCGAACAGCACTTAAGAAGCTAAAAGATACTGGGTACATATCCACAAAAAGCACAAATAAATGCACGATGTACACAGTTAATGGGTACGAAAAGTACATAGATTGTGGACAAGTTGTAGAAGCAACTGCCGAGGAAAACAAGACAGTTGAAAATGGAACAAAAATGGAACAAACAGTGGAACGAAAAATGGAACAAACAGACGAAAATGCAAAGAAAACTTGCGAGAAGTTAAAGGAAAACTGCGAAAAGTCGAACAAAAAAGCAATCAATGAATGCTTCGAAAGACTCTGGAAACAGTACCCGAATAAAAGAGGAAAAGGGCAGGTATCCGATGCAAAGAAAAAAGTGCTGTACCAGATTGGGGAAGAACATATACAAAGGGCATTGAAGCGGTATCTGGATGGATTAGAAAAAGATGCTTCGTGGAGAAAACCACAGAACGGCTCGACATTCTTTAATTCTGGTTACGTGGATTATCTGGACGAGAACTACGAAAAGCCACCAGAACCGAAGCCACAGCGAAATCCTGCAAGCATTTTAGAGTGCGAAAGAGATTATGACTTTGACAATCTGGAACAACAGCTATTTAAGAAGCAATTAGAGTAAGGAAAAAGGAGTGATGGAAAATGTATCAGATGAGTTTTTTTAGTAATGAGATAGCCTTGCGAAGTTCTTCCATTACTAAGCAGACCAGAAGAGAATCACATAAAAAGGTTAATAAAGAAGCAATACATATCTTGATATTGGAACAACTTGAATACGGAGCAATGACAGCACGAGAGATCGCAACGGTGTTGTATAAGCACAAAAAAGTATTAGAACCGACAAGGCAGCAGGTACAACTACGATTGACAGAGTTAGTACAGGACGGACGTATTGAGGTATGCGGTAAACGACACGACAGCCTAACAGACAGAAACGTGGCAATCTACAGAAAGGTGGCTAAAGATGGGGTATAAAAAAATAAGCAAAGCTCTTAAGAAGAAAATTCTTAAAGAGGTAGAAGAAACGAAAGAGGTTACTTCTGTTGCGAAAAAATATGGAGTAGACCCATCAAGTATATTCAAGTGGAAAAAGTACGGCATCGAGCCGAAGCGAAGAGAATATACCAGAGAGTTCCGCAAGCAGGTCATAAAAGAAAAGGTAGTTAAAAAGCTACATGTCCAAGAGTGTGGAGCAATTTATGGGGTACCTGGTTACCTTGTTAGATTCTGGGAAGATGAATTGGTGGAAGAAGTCAAAGAAGAGATTAGACAAAGCCGATTCAAGAAGCAACATGGACGAAGATTCATTCATGTAACGTCACATTCTGGGTACTGGGTATAAATATAAATGCTTTTCTGGTTTGATTCTCTGCCTAAGTAACTGTAAATAATGTTTTTTGTATTTTCAGATTCTTCCATTTTTCATATCTATTAGGCAGAGACTCAAGCCAGAAAAGGCTTGTTGCACAGCAGGATTTTTATATACCACACGAACAATTAAATAAGAATCCTCGCAACGCATAAGTACAATATAACTCGCTATTGTATAAGTCATGATTTCCCCTGCTATTAACGGCAGGGGAGAGAATGGACAGTAAAGGAGTAAAAATGGCAAAAACACAAACGACAGGGAGAACTATTGTTAGATGTCCACATTGCGAAAAAAGAATGCTTTTGAGTGATGTAATTATTGAATGGCAACCTTGTTTATGTCATTCGACAATGAAAGATCAATACTATTGTGCATATTGCTTTCATCAACTTAGTGCACAAGATTTGATGGAATATTCTATTAAACAAGAAAAAAAGGAGTAAAAATGCAAATTTATAATATAGAAACAAAAGCGATTATAAGTGGAGAAGAAATAAAAGAATTAGATGATTGTTTTATTTTGACAACCACTAACAAGGGAAATGATATGCAGACAACTATCAGATGCTTGAAACCAACATGGAACAAAGTAATTTGTAAAGAAACGTGTTTACAGCGTATTACAAGTCAGCTAAATCAACTTACACAAAACACGGTTTTAGGAGTTGATGAGTTAAGCAATAATACAGATACACTCATGATGAGAATAACATTGAAAAATGTTAAAAACAAAAGTCTATTGATATATAACAAACAAAATAAAACAACATACATTGATTGTTGGTTTATCAGTAGTAGATTTTTAGATCAAGCCATAGAAGATTATTTAACAAATAAGGAGGATTAAATATGGGAATTAAAAATCTAACAGAAGCAGAAGAAAAAGAGTTTTACAGATTGGTTGGGAAGATGAATGGAAAAGAACCAGATAAGGATGTAAAGGTAAAGAAGCCAGAGATTGGGACGCGTTATTATTATTTGGACAGCGTTGGAGACATTGTAAATGCAGTTTGGGATGATACCGAATACGATAATACAAGATGGGATCTTGGAAACGTATTTCTGACAGAAAAAGAAATAGTATTTGCTATAGAGAAAAGAAAAGTAGAAGTTGAACTTGAACGATATGCAAAGGAACACAATGACCCAACACTCGAAGCTAGTTATTTCATTTTGTATGATGAATACAATGAAGAACTTGATTATGATGTGTGGGCCGATTGCAGACCACAGGGAGCGGTGGTATTCGCATCAAAACAACTTGTATTTGATGCGATCGAGTCAATAGGAAGAGACAGAATCATTAAATACATCTTTGGGGGGATAGAAAGTGAGGGAGAGGAATGAAATTAGAAGAAGCTATTAAGCACGCAAAAGATGTTGCAACAAAGAAATATAGACAGGCTATGTTACATCGTGCAAATGCAGAAGATGAAAAACTTGACAGGTGTATTGAATGCATGAAAGAACATGAACAGCTTGCAGAGTGGTTGGAAGAACTGAAAGAGTTGAGAGAATACAAGAAAAAGATGAAAGCACAGTTTCTTGATGATATTGAGAATCCGTTGGAACCAATTAAGCTAAGCAGTGCGTTAGAATCAGAGATATTTAAGTATGAGTATAGGAAAGAATATGGTCCACAAAGGATTACTCCTTTAGATTATACAATCATATGTGCATTAAAACATTGTTTGGAAGAGCAACTGAAAGAGGTGGAATAAGATGAAAATTAATGCAAAACAACCAAGTATTAAAACATACACATTAAGCCATTTCAAGATTGGAGAGGTGTGTATGGGTGCGAGAGATGAACATTATTATCTTGTAGTTAAATCAGAAAAAGAAAAGAAACAAATCGTGGATTTAACAGAAAACGAGATTATAAGAGATGCAGGATATATGAGATTTATACCTGCGATAGCAGAACTTAATATCAAGGATGTGGGGTAAAAGAAAAATGCCAGTAGCAAGATGCAAATATTGTAATAGCTTGTTATTCAATGAAGATGTTGGAAGAGAGTATATACAAATAAATTCAGATATGAAAATACAAAGCAAATTCATTTGTCTTAAATGTGAAATGGAGTTAAGAAAAGAAGATTTCTTTGAGCCATACAGAAGCATGATGAAGTAAAGGAGAAAAAACGATGAAAATAGTTGACATCAACACATTAAAAGGTTCAGACAGACACGGAAGTTGTATAGAGTGCGAAAAAGATTTTGCAGAAGATAAAGAAATGAAAAGAATCGTTTTCGGTACAGATCAGAAACGGACCATCTTCTTATGCGACAAATGCTACCACGATTTATTAAAAGAGATGACCAAGAAAAGATTAAAAGAAATGGGGATTGAGATATGCAGAAAATAACAAAATGCCCATACTGTGGAAGTGATCGTGGAATGTTTGCAAAGTTTAAAGCCAATGGAACTGACACATATAGCTTTGATGGAAAGATGGAAAGCAGTGAAGTCATGGATTACTTTAGTTATAACAAAACAATGAGATGTATGGACTGCAGCAAACGTATTATGAGCTACGAAGAATTTAAACGTGATTATTATGTTGAAGATTAGAAACATGATGAAGCAAAGTTAGAAAGAGGTAAATACAATGAACAAAAATAACTTAGGAGGTAGGATTGCTAATTTATTGAAAAAAAGCGGACTGACACAGAGAGAGCTTGCTAACAAAGTTGGCGTTACTGAAGTTTCCATGTCACGATATGTCAGCGGAGGCCGAATCCCTAAAGGGCCAATTATTGCCAATATAGCAAATGCGTTACACACCACTTCTGATTACTTATTGGGGACAGGAGAAAAAAGTGATTTTGATAGTGAATACTACCAGATTCATAGATTAATTGCTCGTAACGCACAGTATATGACAAAAAAACAGAAAACTGAGTTGGTAAATGCACTTTTTGAGTCAGATGCCCAGAAAATAACAAAATGTACACACTGTGGAAGTGATCGTGAAATGACTAGTAGGGTTAAATAAAGGAGCTTATTATGCCAGACGAAGAACTAGAAAAACGCATCAAACTTGAACTTGCACTTATTCATCAGTGCGAAGAATCAGACATTATAATTTGCCACATTGATGTATTAACAGATTGTTTTAAGTTTTATGTGATTTATAGAATGAAATATTCACTTTGTATGTCAATTACATTAGATGGTTTAGATATTTGTAAAGGAGAAACTAAATGAGTTATTCATGGTCAACAGAAAAATACAGTAACTACAGTGAAGATTTTGAAACAATAGAAGAATGCATCAAAGAAGCTAAAAACACAGGATGCAAAGCAGGTACCGTTATTTGGATTGGAAAAACAGAAGAAGCATATATAAGACAGGTAGACCTAACAAGTATACTAGAAGATTTACATAATGCTGTATACGATGATATTGGAGAGGTTGCAGAAGCTTGGTATATAGAAGATATAGATAACCAAGAATCATATGAAAAATGTGAAGAAGCAATAAATGATCTTGTCGTTAAGTTTATCGAAGAAAACGGAATGAAGCCGACTTTTGGAAAGATTACAGATATAGAGTCGTATGTTATCAAGTAGGAGGAAAGAACATGGACGTTATCAAACAAATAGATTACATGATCGCTTGCCTAGAGATGGCAAAAGAAGAAATCAACTATAAAAAAAGATATGAAATGAAAATAAAAATGAGAGAAGATAACGACTGGAACTGGTATGAGAGAAATAGGACACCAAGCAATACACTTATCAAAGAGAATCTTAGAAATGTTGGGAGAACAGGATTTAAGCTTGCAAAAGATTTAGAGGTGGGAGAATGACTAAAAATGAAACAATAACAATAAATGAAATAATAACACAGAGATTTCAAAGCCACTTATATAATTGCATAAAAGAGTCAAATATTCCTGCTATGCAATTAAGCGTAAGTTTCGACAGAGAAAAGGCATATATAAAAGACGAAAAAGCAGGACGTATCGTTGGAGAAGTTGATATGAAGATTACTATGGAACGATATGAACCTAAAAAAATGACAAGAAGTGAAGTGGAAAAATCTATAGTTGCTTACTGCGACCCTGTTGCCACACCATGCAAAGAATGCAAATGTTATAAAAAATGTGTAAAAAGGATGCCGTTTGCATGGTTAAGTAACGAGGGGTTACAAGAATACTATGAATTTTTGTATGGAATCAAAGTGGAGGTAAAGGAATGACAAGAGAACAGATGATAGGTGTGTTAGAAGATTACTGCAATAAAAATATATGTGACAGTTCATGCGAGTTTGTACATGATTGTAAAAGAAAAGATTTTTCGAAAATGTCCGATGATGAATTAAAAATGTGTGTAGAAAGGATTGCTGAAATAATCGGAATTAACACAGAATCGCAAAATACGTGTGAATTGGTAGGGAAAAGAATGGAGCAGGTAAAGGTTTTGAAAAAAGTAACAAGAATGACTTATCCTAACAGAATGGAAGTAGTGATTCCAATAAAAGAATTTGTGAAAAACATTACAGATAAAGGATATAAAGTAATGATTACAAGAGAAAATGTTATCAGTGGAAAGTATGACGTTGTTGTATATGAAGAAGTGGAGATGAAAGAATGATACTAAAAATCTTACTTGTTATCATAGGTGTTTTCTTAGGACTGGTAGGCAGTGGCTTCTGCCAGTCCGCTAAAGCAAGAGATACGATCACAATGACGTTAGAAGATTATAAGCATATGGGAGAAATATTACACAGTTTGCCGATAAGAGAACGGCACAAAAGCCTTAAAGGGAAAGACGTGGCGTTATACAGGTGTCCTAAATGTAAAAGCTATGTAGCAGAATGGACAGAAGTTTGTGAGTGTGGGAATCGGTTAGACTGGGGAGAAAGTGAGGATTTGAATGTTAATAAAAATTAAAGGAACAGAAGCTATAAATATACAACAGGCTACTAGGCTGTATGTCGACAGCACGTTTTACGGATATGGAGTATTGTGCGAAACGTTAGACCATCTATACACAATTAAAGAATGTGCAACAATAGCAGAAGCGGTAACAGTGTTGGATAAGATACTTAATCAGTATGACAGAGGACAAAGTGTTATCAAGTTATAAAGGTATGTTACGAAAAAGGTCTTGTCAGTGTGCAGGACCTGCAATCCATGATCAAGAATGAAACAGGAATTGAAATCAAGTTTTAATGCGTTATTAATGCGTTTTTAACGAGTTTTAATGCGTTTCCACTCGATAAGCATACAAAAGGAGTGTGATGTTATGAAATGTGCTTGTATGGGATGCACAGAAGCAACCGGCAGGAGTTGGGATTGCCACACTAGATGTGATGGTTACAAAGAGTTCCAAGCCAAAAACAAGGAAGAGAAGAACGTTATCAAAAGGAAAAATCCTTATTATAAGTCGTTATCAAAAGAAAAATTTATGAAAAGAAATGCTTTAAACAGGAACAGGAGGGGAAGAAAGTGATTAGTACAGCTAAAGCAATAAAGAAAACCAGAGAAGCACAAGGAATGACACAAAAAGAACTTGCTGAAAGATGCGGTTATACAGTCGCTGATATTAAAGCATATGAACTTGGGGAAAAAGAACCAAAACACATTAATCTTATGACTATAGCAGGAGCATTGGGTGTTACGATGTATGAGATGTTTGAAAGAATGGAAGAGATTGAAGAACCAGAGAATATAAATCTTGATGTTATCAGAAACGCACTGAGTGCCTATAAAGCTATTGTAAAAACTCCATTGGACCAAGTGGCAGTAATGGCATTAAAAGAACTTATACAGTACAAAGAGACAGGACTAACACCCGATGAAATTAATGGGATGAAAAAAAGACACGAAAAAATTGACCTTATGGCGACTGAATATGATAATATTTGCGAGAAATACGACAAACTATATGGAAAGGAGCAAATGTGATGTATTGGCAAGAAAAAGAAACACGATTAGATATTGATGATGTCAGAAACGCACTAGAATCTTATGAAGCTAATATTGTAACACCATTGGACCGCATTATAGTGAAAGCATTAAAAGAGCTTATAGAGTACAAAGATATAGGACTAATACCGCAGGCAATAAAAGACATGGACAAGATGTATCTTGAAAAATGTAAAGAAGTAAATGCACTTGTAAAGACCTGTGAACGGCTAGAAAAGGAGAAAAGATGAATAAGCAAGACATATATACTCTATGTACATTAATTCCATCTATGGACGATTACAGCGGTCACAACATGTATCTATGCGGTAAACGTGACGGATTCAACGAGTGTGTGCAGATGTTAAAAGACAATTTAAAAAATGTAATAAAAGAAGCAGAGGACTAACCCCCTGCTTCTTTTATTTGTCTTCATATTTAATATATAAGTGTCTCCATTTCTCCAACCAATTTTTAGCACCGATGTAACTTTGATAGGTCAATTCGTTACTATCTTGCATTTCTTCGTACATATCACATTCATGCTGCACACGAAACCAGACATCAGCAAAGTTATCAATTGTATCATCATTCATAGCGAAGTACACTTTTAATTTCTTTAGTGCAGTGATCGCTTTTTTACAATCATCGGGTAATTCTCTGCCAAATATTTCTACCATTTTTATCTCCTTTTCTACCCTCGTAACCTCCGGGGTGGGTGGTGTATGTTATGCAGGTATTACAAGACTGTCACGATCAGCCTTGACAAGTCTGTTCTTATTAAGCCTATCTTTCCACTGCTCAACAAGTGACTCATGGAGCTTCAATGCTTCTTGCTTGCTGTAAGTTGTATAAGAATCAATTTCTTCAAAATCATCCATATACATTACAACGGTTTGGTATTCGTGTAATACTTCCACATAAGCTGTGGAAATATTACATTCTGTTTGATGTAACCAAAATTTGTGTCTTGCGATTACTTTATTCATTTTCAATCCCTCCTAAAATCTTTTTACAAGCTTCTACATACCCATCTGGAAGTGTTTCGGTGTTCATCTTTCCACCGTTTGCTCTCCATTCAAGATACTTTTTGACTTCTTCTTTTTCTTCTTCCAGTTCGTAAATAAATTCTTCGTAAGAAACGAAGTCCTCATTTTCGACTAACTTTTCAATTTCTTTTCTTAAATATTTCATATTTCAAACTCCTTTTTAAATGCTTTTCGTTTATCTTTAACTAGAGTATAAATGATTTTAGTTTAAAAGTCAATAGTAAAAATAAACTTTTTCCGTTTGACATATGGCATATTTTAAACTATAATGATTTAAAAATAGAAAAGAGGTGTGATTGATGGAGTACAACATAAATTTTACTTATGAAGACAATAAACAACTAAAAGAAATCTACAAAGAACTACTAAAAAGAAACGGCATGACAATGACAGAAGCTTCACAGCTTTTAGGATTGTCAACACCGCAGCAGCTAAACAACAAATTTAACAATAAAAAAGTATCCCTAAGTGATTTAAAAGATTTTTTAAGTATAATGGGATATGATTACGAGATAGTAATAAAAAAGAGATCTGGGAGCGTGTGAGTTCTTCCGGATCTCTTTCAATCTATGCAATTCTTGAAATGTTGGAAGTCTTTACTTTTTCACTTCCATATTTTTTCTGAATGTCCTCGAAAGACATTTTCTTTTTATGCCACTTTCCAGATGGTTCGGTTGAGAAGTGCCACTTTTTGCGATTCTTAGACCACTTAAAGCCTAACTTCTTTAACTGTTCTCTATATGGGTATGTATTGCCGTCTACCCATATCCAAGAACCGACAACTTCAATGTTAAGACCATCGAAAGAAACTATATTATTGATAACATTTCTTAAGGCTTCGTCTGCCTTGTAATCAAATGTATTTTTCTTTTCTTCTTCTGGTGTCTGTCCTGCCTTAAGCATGTCAAACAGCTTCTTATACTCTGCCGTGATCTCTTGACATGTAGCAACGTCTCCACCATTGTCTGGGTGGTTGGCTACCATTAATTTTTTGTATTCTTTTCTAAGTTCTTGTAAGTTTTTGGCTGTAAAATATTTCATGATAACACCTCTTTCTGATTTATCGTTCACCTTTAACTTGCTTTTATTATACATAAAAATTATGCATACGTCAATAGAAAAGTGCATAAAATTTATGTATAAAATTCTTGAAGTAAAATAAACAGTATGCTATAATAATGTAAAAGGAGGGAAAACGATGATAAAATATAAATTAGATGTACAGGAAGAATTAAAGAAAAAAGGGTATACTTCTTATATAATAAGAAAAAACAAGTATTTAAGCGAGGGAACACTTGCAAAGATAAAGCGAGGAGAACCAATAAATATGAAAAGTCTTAATGCTATTTGCTGTATGCTTAGAAAAAATGTAAATGATGTAATAGAAGTAGAAATAACAGATGATGAAAAAATAAAATATTTTATTTGAAAAAAGTGTTGACTTATACATAAATATTATGTATAATAAAGACAGTTAAAGGAGATAAGCAAAAAGAAAAGGAGATATGAGTCATGAAAAAATTAGTAGAAGAAATCAAAAAAGAACTTGTAAACGAGGAAATGAGCTTCACAGATTTAGATAACTTCATGATGGAATCTGGATACTACAGTGTATTCGATGATGGAGCTACAGAAAACATCAAACAGGATGGGAATGTGGTGTATACAGCTACAGACTCTAACGAGTGCGAAGTACAGATTTTCTTCGAGATCACAATAGATAATGGAGAGGACGAAGCGGAAGAAGCTTTCTACTTAAAAGTGACAGATGTGCAGGAGTTCTAATATGAGAACAAAATGGTTAGAAATGCAGGGCAAGACAGTAAACGGATTCAAAATATTGGAAGTTTACAGAGAAAACAAAAGAACAATGGCAAAAGTTGTCTGCCCTGCATGTGGGAAAACATTCATAACACGAGCAGAACACATAAAAAATGGGAAAAACTGTGGATGCACTACCAGAATAAAGATGAATGACCTAACTGGTAAAAAATTTGGTAGGCTAACAGCAATAGAGCCTACAGGAAAAAAAGCATCTAACGGTGCTATTATTTGGAAGTGCATTTGCGATTGCGGAAATGTAAATTTTGTTGACAGCGGAAGTCTTACAAAAGGAAGAGTACAAAGCTGCGGATGTCTAAGAAAACCGCATGAAATAGAACAGGGAAAAAGGATAGCCGCAGAGACAAAGAAACAGTGCATAGATGGGACTAGTATTAGAAATCTAACAATGAAAATATCTAAAGCGAACAAATCTGGTATAAAAGGTGTATCTTGGGACAAAAACAGAAATAAGTGGGTTGCACAAATAACATTTAAAGGTAAAAATTACAATCTTGGGAGATATAACAATAAAGAAGATGCAAGAGAAGCAAGAGAGAAAGCTGAAAAAGAAATGTTCGGGAAATTTTTAGAAGAGCATAAAGAGTATGTAAAGGATAAAAAGGATAAGAAAAACTGAAAGCTAATAAAAAATATGGAAAGATGGTAAAAGAATTAAATAAAAAGAGTGTACACATGGCACCTGCCGATTATGATATGATATATCTACAAGATATAAACATAGTCGGGAGGTGTCTTTTTTTGATTAATAACAAACTAAAGAATTGCTGTAACGATTGCGTGTACTGCGAGATCGTGACAGAGACAAAGAGAAGAGCAATCCCAGAAAACAAAACAGAAGTGGTACTGGTAAACATAAAGTGTAGTCATATGTGCGTATGCAGTAGATACCAGAAAGAGGTGCAGAATGGAAGATAGAAGTATATGCTGTGCTGAATGTATGTATCTACTAGGAAGTGATACAAAGAACTACTATATGTGTGACGTAGGCAAGTATGACAGAATATACAACGCATATCTATGCACCTGCGACAAATATAAAAGCAGGAATCCAAGCACAAAAGAATATAAGAGATAATAACAGATCGTTAGAGGTGGCAAATTTCGTTGCAACCACGCACCCTATGGGTTAAAAGAGATGCAAGAGATGTGACGCTTGCCTAACGGTCTGTTTAAATATATATAAACCTAGAAAGGATGTGAGAAGATGAATCTAAATAGAATTATGAGAAAACTACAAAGAGCAATAGTATCAAACGGATTTGTAATAAGCTTAGACACAACACAATTCTATTCAGAGGACCAGAAACGAATGATAACAATGTACATCCTGTCTATAAAAGCATATGAGAATACAAGAAAAGGTTGGAAAGATACACGGTATGAGATACTAAGAACCGCTTCACAGGTCGATATAATTAAATGCTTGTCTGACATATGGGCAAGCATACGAGAAAGGAATGGGCAAATAAATGCGGGATGAACTTACACAGAAGCAAAGAACATTTGCTCATGCATGGATAGAAAACGGTGGGAATGATTATCAAGCGGCAATAGATGCGGGATATTCGCAAGCAACAGCAAAGAACGCAAGAAAGAATATCTTGGAAAAACGTGGAGTAAAGGAATATATTGCTAAACTACAAGCCGACTTAGACAAAGAAAAAGGGTTTGATATTATGAGTCTTGCAGACATACAGCGAAGACGGTCAATGATCGCCACTGGTGCGTTGCAAGATTCTTTTGGATTTACCCCAGATTTTCCAGACCAGTTAAAAGCCATGAACGACTTAGAAAAGGCTTTAACGGTGCAGGCAAAGGAAGAGGAAGAGAAGAAAGCAAGAGAAGAAGCATTAAAGAATAAGACATATCACATGGACCTTGATATAATCCCCGATGTGTTTCACCCGATGATTCGAGATGTACGAAACCATAGGCATACAGAATATGTATTGCCGGGGGGACGTGGTTCTGGTAAATCCTCAACAATCCCCAACATCATTACAGAGTTAATGAGAAACAACCATGACATCCATTGCCTTGTTGTGAGAAAAGTATATAACACTGTAAAGGATTCTGTATTTGCTAAAACCAAATGGGCAATAACAAAACAGGAGTTCTCGGAAAAAGATTATAAATATACAAGCTCTCCGTATGAAATCACAATGAGAGACACAGGACAGAAGATATTCTTTCGTGGTGCTGACGATAAAGAAAAAATAAAGTCGATAGCACCAGATTTTGGATACATAGCGATTGTGTGGTTTGAGGAATTAGACCAGTTCGCAGGACCAGAAGAGATACGAAATATAGAGCAGTCCGCTATTCGTGGTGGAGATTTAGCATGGATATTTAAGAGCTTTAACCCACCGAAGAGTGCTAACAACTGGGCAAATCAGTATTTGCAAGAGCCAAAGGAAAACAGGCTCATTACAAGAAGTACATATCTGGACGTGCCGAAAGAGTGGCTAGGACAGCCGTTTATTGACGAAGCGGAACACCTAAAAGAAATTAGACCAGAGGCATACGAGCATGAATACATGGGCATTGCTAACGGTAACGGTGGGGCAGTGTTCGAGTATGTAGAAGTAAGAGAAATTACAGACGAAGAAATAGCACAGATGGACCGCATATACCAAGGTGTCGATTGGGGTTGGTATCCGGATAAATACGCATTTACAAGGACATACTACGATGCGGCACGAGAAACAATCTATCTTATAGACGAGCATTGTGTAAATAAGCGGTCAAACGAGCAAACAGCCGACTGGATAAAGAAAAAAGGCTATAACGATTATGCAATCGTTTGTGATAGTGCAGAGCCTAAATCTGTAGAGGACTACAGAAACTTAGGACTTGTAGCACAGGCAGCAGTTAAAGGACCAGGGTCGGTTGAATACGGAATGAAATGGCTACAACGTAGGAAAATTGTGATTGACCCACGGAGAACACCATACGCATACAAAGAAATTACAATGTATGAGTATGACAGAGACAAAGACGGTAACATAATAAGCGGATACCCCGACAGAGACAACCATGCTATTGATTCGCTGAGATACGCATACAACAGAGTGATAATGAGGAGAGGAGAGAACGCATAATGACAATAAATTTAAAAGATGTAACTTGTATACAAATTGGAAATACAGCATTTAACGTAAAAGATATAGATAAAGTATCTATCCATGATGGTGGGGTTTGGCTTAAGGTTAATAGTAGTTTGATACAAGGAGACATAGAAACAAAATTCGAAAACGTTAAACTAATAGCGGTGGAATAAATGGGTATATTTAGCAGAATGAAAGAGATATTAAGTAGCCTTTTTAGACAAAAGGCAAGAGACGATTTTAAAGTTAATACTGTAACATCTTTGGAAATGCAGAGGACAGTAGAAAAATGTATGTATATCTATAAAGGTATGCCATACTGGTTGGATGATGATGAACATATCAAGACTGTTAATTTTGCAAAAGCTGTTTGTTCAGAAATGGGACGTCTTACAACATTGGCAATAGGAATAACTGTTGACGGTAGTGCAAGAGCTGACTGGTTACAGAAACAAATTAACAAGGTGCTTGGAGAGATAAGGCACTGGACAGAATTTGCGTGTGCATACGGTACCGTAATACTTAAACCAAACGGCAAGAGTGTAGACCTTATAACTCCTAAAGATTTTATTGTAACAGATGAGAGTAACGGAGAGATTCAAGGTATTGTGTTTATCAACAGGGAAGTGTCTGGGGATGGTAGAACATACTACACAAAACTTGAATATCATCGTTATATCGAAGATGTGTATCAGATAACTAATCGTTGTTATGCTTCTAAAGATGCAAATGACACAGGAAAGCCTATAGACATAGACGAGACACCTTGGAAAGGCGAACTTGAAGATGTAGGACTCGCAAACTTAGATGGTAAACGATTATATGGAGTGTTGCGGACACCACAAGCAAATAGTGTAGATGAGGATTCAAGTCTTGGATTACCTATCTTCTATGATGCTATAGAAGAATTAAAGGATTTAGATATAGCATACAGCAGAAACGCAACAGAAATTTTTGATAGTAGGCGAATGGTCCTTATTGATTCTGACAGGCTCATGGAAAGTGGTGCACCTGTGAAAGATATGCAGGCAGGTGTTGAACGAAGCAAGAAGCGTTTAAAATTACCAGAATACGTTAAAAACGTAAACGGGACTGGAATGGATGGATTTTATCAAGAAGTAAATCCGTCCTTGAATACATCTGCAAGAATAGAGGGTATCAATGCGTTGTTAAGTCAAATTGGATATAAATGCGGATTTTCCAATGGTTACTTTGTATTCAATGAAAAAACAGGTATACAAACAGCTACATGGGTAGAAGCAGATCAGCAGAGAACTATTCAGACGGTTAAGGATATGAGAGATAAATTACAAAAGTGCATGAATGAGTTAATAAATGCACTTAGTATATTTGCAGACTTATATCAATTATCCCCTGTTGGAACGTATGAAATAGTGTTTGACTTTGGGGATATTACATACAACGAAAATGAGGACCGATCAAGATGGTATAGCTTTACTGTTGCAGGAAAAGTCCCATTCTGGTATTACTTAGTCAAATTTGAGGGATTTAGCGAAGAAGAAGCGAAAGCATTAGTAGCAGAAGCACAGCCAAAAGAACCAACCCTTTTTGGTGCAAGCGGAGAGGAGTGAAAGCATGGGGAAGAACAGGATTGAAAAATACCTTGCATACCTTAGTGGCGAAGATGTAAAACTGCCCGAACCATTTACAAAACAAGAAAAGCTGTTGTACAACATCTACAAAAAGGGAGTTACAGGCAGTACAGAAACAGATAAAACATTAACGCAAGAGGGCAAGCCTGCGGATGCGGCAGCAGTTGGGAAGATGCTAGATGTGGCACTAATGGCAAAAGACCCCGAAGAATAGGCGGTGGGATTATGCTAACGCCAGATTACTTATGGTATGTGCCAGAGAAAGCAGAGAAGCAGGCGGAAGAACTACATAATAAGATTGTATCTGTGATTATCGAACGAATGATGATAAGGCTAGGACGTGGCGAAGATTACCTTTTTACTCCTATTGACAAGTGGCAGATGGATGTATTGCAGGATGCAGGGTATATCTTGCAAGCGGTACAGAAAGAGATTGCACAAACAACAAAGATAGGAATTGATACAATTGCACGGACTATGAAAGAAGCAGGTATAAAGGCTATAGAGTGGGATGATGCAGTGTATAAAAAGGCAGGTCTTGAGCCAAAACCACTAGGGGAAAGTCCTTATTTACAACGATTGCTACAAAGAAATTATGAAAAGACTAAGGGGGAGATGCATAACTACACTGGTACAATGCCGAACGCCTGCCACGACAACTACATAGATGCAGTGGATAAGGCATATAACCAGACAGCAAGTGGTACAACGAGCTACACAGAAGCGGTCAAAGAAGCTGTTAACGACATTATAGACAAGGGTGCAGACGTAACATACCCTAGTGGACGTAGAGATAGTATAGAGACAGCCACAGCAAGAGCGGTAAGAACCGGTGTAAGTCAAATGGCAGCAGATATTACAGACGCACGTATGGACGAGATGGACTGGGATATAATTCTCACATCTGCCCATCTGGGAGCCAGAATTGGGAACGGTGGGGACAATTTGACCAATCACTTCTGGTGGCAAGGCAAGTTTTACAGTAAAAGCGGTAATGACCCAAGATTTCCGCCTTTTTCGGTCTGCGGTATGGGAAACGTGCAGGGAATCCATGGGGCGAACTGCCGACACTCCCACGGACCAGGGGATGGAATAAATAATCCGTTCGAGGACTTTGACAGCGAAGAGAATCGCAAGGAATACGAGAAGAGAAAACGACAGCGAGAGCTTGAAAGACGTATTAGAAAGACGAAACGGCAGTTAATCGGCATGAAAACGGCAGTGGACAACGCAAAAGACGAAGCTTTAAAGCATGAGCTTGACATGGAGTATCAGAAAAAGGCTGCACTGTTGCAAAAACAGAATCAAGCCTATAAAGATTACTGCAAGCAGAACAATCTTAAGACACAAAACGAAAGACTCAACACCGCAGGATGGGACAGAAGTCAAGCATCATCCGCTAGAGGTGCAGCGACTAGATATAATAACGCACGAGGTAAATAATTTGGAAACTATTAATCAATTCATGGTTGCGTGTGGGTGGATTATAACCATTGGTGGAGCTGTAGGTGTATTATACAAAGCCTATAAGCATTACAAGAAGCCTACGGACGATTTAGAGCAACGTATAACATCAATAGAAACGGATATAAAGGACATTAAGCAGAAGCTTAACAGTGACTACAACGCAATTAACAATCAGCAGGATGATGTTAATTTAGTAATGAAAAGTATGTTTAATTTGATTGAGAACAAAATCACAGGGAACAACATCGAGGGTCTAAAAAAAACCCGAGACGAGTTAATAAACGCACTGACAACACACGAGAAGTAAAGGAGAATAAGAATGATAATTAACGGTATGTCATTTTCAGAAGCATTTAAAGCAATGAAAGCAGGAGTAAAAGTCAAACTTCCATCTTGGGGAGGATATTGGTTTTGGGATGCAGAAAAAGAAACTATCATGATACAGTGCAGAGATAAAGACAACGGAGAAAAGGGAGATTTATTAGATATTAGAGATACAAAAATGGTGGAATACACACTAAACAATATCTTATCTAATGAATGGTTGATTGCAGAATAAGGAGTGAAAGTATGGCTAAATATGTAAAGAAACCTGTTGAGGTAGAAGCGATCACTTTTGAAGAATTTATAAGAATCGGAGCAGAGAACGCTGATTCTGTGGTTAATGGTATGCCTGTTAAGTTTACATACAATGATTATGTCATTAGACAATACAACAGAAATTCTTATATCATTCCGACACTAGATGGAGGTTTTCTCATAACAAAAGATGATATGCTTATCACTGGCGTAAATGGAGAAATCTATCCATGCAAGAAAGAAATTTTTGAAAAAACTTATGAAAAGTGTATTGAAAAATCCATAGTATAGCATTTACAATAATACTTGTAACAAATAATAGTTGTTGTTGAATAAATCATTTTTTACTTGCTAGTATGTGATTTGTTTCGAAGATTTTTCATGTTACAACCCTTTTTCTTATTGATTTTATAAAGTATAATACGGCAGGACTTCACACGAGGTCCGTGGAAACATAGTTCAGTTGGTTAGAGCATCCACCTCATAAGTGGACGGTCACAGGTTCGAATCCTGTTGTTTCCATTAGCCACAAAAAGTGGCGATCAATAGCATTTATTTTCTGACCCTTTATTGGTAGAGCTGTAATTTTTTCATACTCCTCCAAAAAACGTTGAAGCATCATGTTGTTGCATGGTGCTTTTTTCGTAAAAAAATTAGTAAAATGAGTAGAAAAAAAGAGCCTCAGTATCTTACAATAAAAGAGTAGATTGTTTTGATGCTCATGTGATTCAATCGACTAACCTCCTCACATAAGTCTTAAGAGAGAGTTAGAGGCTCAAGAGTGGTTCAAGTCCACTCTTCTCTTTTACCTTGGCTTAGGTTTATAAGCCTTAATCCATTACCGCAGACGAGCGGTATACAAATATCGTAGGAGGATATATATGCAGAATTACGAAAAGATTTTAGAAGATTTAGGAATCGAAATCCCAGAAGATAAAAAAGCGGATTTAAAAAAGAAAATGTCTGAAAACTACAAGACTGTAGCTGACTACAATAAGCAGGTAGAGAAAAAAGATGAATACAAAACATCTTTAGACGATGTACAGTCGAGATTAGCCGAATTAGAGAAAGAAGATGTTGACGGTCTTAAAGATAAGGTTGCAACATTGAAGCAGGAACTTGCAGACGAAAAAGAAGCAAGAGCAAAAGAAGCTAAGCAGACAGAGTTAAGAGACAAGGTAAAAGATTTCTTATCCGATAAAAAATTTGTAAATGCAATCACAGAAGACTCTATCCGCTCCCAGATGATTCAGAAATTAAAAGAAGAGAATGGGAAAAATGCAGAAGATGTATTTAAAGAACTTACTACTAAAGATGGAAAACCAATTGAGAATATCTTAGTTGATGAAAATAAAGCACCAGATGTCAAAATTCCAAGCTTTACAACTAAGTTCAACAGCGGAGAGCGAAAAAAAGGAACACAGAAGTTAAGGGAAATGTCTTTGGATGATAGAATGAAACTTAAGGCAGAGGACCCAGACTACTATGCAACCTTATTAAACGACAGATAGATAATACCGACTCACAATATGGAAGTGAGCCGCTAACCTAAAATCCCTTAATAGTTGTAGGTAGATGGGACAAAGATAAGTCCTTATCTATTCTTATTTAGGGTAGAAAGGACTTTTTTTATGCCAAGAACAGGATTATTTGGCGGTTTTGATTTTGACCCAGAGGTTTTTTCTGAGTTTATGTCAGAAAACCCAACATGGAACGATGCAATTATTGCATCTGGTGTGTTAGCACAGGACAATACAATCATGGATTTAATCGGAGAAAAAGGAAATATCGCAACAATTCCATTCTATACACCGATTGATGAACAGGACTCACAGGCTTTAAACAACGATGGAGAAACAGATAATACGCCTGTTGAAATTACAGGAAAGAAACAGACTTGCATGTTAATTCAGAGAATGAAAGCTTGGAAAGCAAAAGACTTTACAAAAGAGTTAACAGGTGCCGACCCTATGACTCATGTTGCAAACTCTGTTGCAAGCTTTTATAAGCAGGTAAGAACACGTGACTTAATGGCTACAGTTGATGCAGTTTTAAGTCTGTCTGGTATGGAAAACCATATTACAGACTTATCTTTAACTGGCGAGGGTACTGTTGGAGATGTAAACAAAATTGACGATACAACACTTATCTTTGCACAGCAGAAAGCTTTAGGAGATTCCGCTGACAAGATGGGATTACTTGTATTAAACTCTTACATTTATGCAAAGTACAAAGCAATGGGACTTGTTGACTACAACAAATACACTATTGCTAACGCAGTAGAAAGAGAAGTAAATCTTCCTACAATCGGTGGATTTATCCCACTGGTAACAGACAGATTTACAGTTGATACAGCAGGAACAAACCCAGTATACAAAACTTATATGCTTGGTACAGGCTCAGTATTGACTTGTGATAAGACAAACTATGAAAATCCTTATTATACAGACTATGACCCAGAAACATCTGCCGGTATCGAAAAGCTGTATACAAAACAGGGTTATGTATTACATCCTAACGGATTTTCTATTAATTCTAACAAGATCGCAAAAGAGTCTCCTACAAATGCAGAGTTAGGAGCTAAAGCAAACTGGTCTTTAGCATTTAACCAGAAGAATATCCGCATGGGTGTTATTAAATCCAACGGATAAAAAGGAGTGATTTCATGGCAAATTATGTTGACTATGAATATTACAAAACCCTTTTTGGAGAGAAAGCAATCCCAGAAGCAGACTTTAATCGTCTGGTCTGGGATTCTTGCAAGAAGATAGATAATGCCACGACTGGTGTTGACAATGTGAAGAAACTTAAGATTGCTTTTCCAAAAGATGAAGATGATGCAGAAGCAGTTAAAAGATGTGTTTGCGAACTTCTGTCAATCACATATAAGATTGAGCAGGCAGAAACGAGAGTTGAAGCATCACAAGGTTACATCACATTAGAAGATGGAACTGTGATGAGTAAGCAGGTAGCATCTAAGAGTGCAGGAAACGAGAGTATAAGCTATGTGACTTCAAGTAACACAGGCACAGCTACATTGATAGATAAGTGTCTAGCGGATAAAGAAGCACAAAAGCAGTTATACTCTGACACAATAAGAGACTACTTATCGGGTGTCGCAGATGCCAACGGAGTAAGTCTACTGTATATGGGAATGTACCCAACGGAGTATTTATGAAAGATTGTAAAGTAAATGTTTTAGGAACTACATATAAAATCAGATTCAGACACGAGAACGAAGATGAAAAACTACAAGAATTGTCTGGTTATTGCGATTATTCAAATAAAACAATAGTCGTTGCAATTCTTGAAAAAAGTGTTGATTCTGTGGATAACATTGAATCGGTTCAAAAAAGTGTGCTTAGGCATGAGATTATGCACGCTTTCTTATACGAAAGTGGTTTAGATGGACAGTCCTGCAACACAGATTGTTGGGCAAATAACGAAGAGATGATTGACTGGTTTGCTTTACAGTCTAAAAAGATTTTTAAAGCTTTTAAAAGAGCAGGTGCATTATAAGCGGAGGGATACGATGTATAACGACACAATTACACTTTTCAATAGATATGAGAGTAAACAGGGCGATACATGGTATCCCTCTATTTTGCATAATTGCAATCTTAACATGGATAAGGCAAGTATCATTGCAAAGTATGGTTCTGACTCACAGGACAATGCTGTATTAAACGTGCAGTATAGCCTGAAAGACGGTAAAAAGATGGTTGGTAGTAAATTATGGCTACCGCCTAAAGAATGGTCTAAACAGGCAAATGATAAGTTACCACAGACACTTACATTTAGTTCTAAGGCTAATGGTTTTGACTTCTTTATTGTTGGAGAATGGGAAAATGAAGAACCGATTGCAGATGATGATTATATTGACGGTTTTTACGAAGAGATGAAACTTAAGTATGATTATGTCTTTGCGATCACTGGCAGTGCTTTTTATGATATTATTCCGCATTTTGAAGTTATGGCGAAGTAGGTGGTTACATGGCTAAAAAGAAATTAGGAAATGTCAATATAAATACATCTAACATGATTGCGAATATCAGTCTTGAAAGATTTGACGACCAGATACAGCATGCTCAGTTTTGGCTAGATAGTCAAATTATGACCGATATGGTCCCTTATATGCCACATGAAACAGGTACATTCATTAACGTAACGAGAGCAAAAAGTGCTTCACTTGCAGGTACAGGAATGGTATGTGCAGGTACTGGACCGATGGGGCGTTTCTTGTACTATGGAAAAGGCATGGTTGATGAACTAACAGGTTCTCCATGGGCAAGAAAAGGGGCAAGAAAGGTTCTTGTTTCTGAATTTGCAGGGCATACCAACGCAAAAGTTGACTTAAGCTACCAGAATCCAAAAGCAACTCCAAAATGGTTTGAAACAGCAAAGAAGAATCACGGTAAAGCATGGGTTACTCATGTTAAGAAGCAGGCAGGGGGAAGTTAATGGCAGAAGAAAAGAAAGCAGTCAAGTACGACATTGATGGTTTTGATGTGATCACAACAGCATTGCAGGAACTGGTAAATCAATTCCCAGAATTAAGAGAGGGAGACGAAATTGCATTTTCTACATTAGATGATGCAAGCGGAAAAGCAATGTTCCCAGTAAGCGGTGCAGTGATCGAATCAGAAAAAGAAAGTATCACAGGACACGTCACACAGGTATGTCTGTATCCGTTTTGCGTGATATGTCGTGCAAGCGGTACAAAACCAAAGAGGAAAGCAGACATTAAGGAGTGGTTGGACAACCTTGGCAAATGGTTAGAAAAACAAACAATCACGATTAACAATAATACATATAAGCTAGAAGAATATCCGATTCTGACAGGCAATCGAAAGTTTTTAACGATTGACAGACAGACACCTGCATATTTGGACAGCACAAACGAAAACAAGTCTGAGAATTGGGCAATCAACATTTCTGCCCGGTATCAAAATGACTTTGATAGATAGATAACACATTAACTGGTCTGTATTATGAAGCAGATCACTAACCTTGAAAAGATAAAGGAGAATCAAAATGGCAGTTACAACAGGTAAAATTGCACGTAAATATATGGCTCATTTCTTAGATTCTGGTTCACTTTGTGGCGGAACATCTGGTTATGAACGTCTGGGAAAAGATTTAGAAGAGTACAATGTCGAACTGAATCCAGACACAGAAACATCTAAAAACATCATCGGAGAATCAACTTTTAAACATAACGGATACGAAGTATCTTCTGAAGCTGACCCTTATTATGCAGAAGCTGACTCTGTATTATCGCAGAAACTACAGGAGATTGTTGATAATCGTTACACAGACGACAACTTAAAGACAAACGCTGTAGAAGTGCATATGTGGAAAGAAGCTACAAGCGGAGCTTATGAAGCATATCAGCAGGAATGTTATGTAACACCTACATCATACGGTGGGGACACATCTGGTTATCAGATTCCATTTACCGTCAATTATGTTGGAGAACGTACAAAAGGTACTTACAACGTTGAAACAGGTAAATTTACAGCAACTGCAAGTTCAGTAAGTACATCTAGCACAGGAAAATAGGGGTTAAAAAATGGAAGAATTAAGAAGAAAAGTCAAAACTGGTGCCTTAAATGTGGTACTGACCAATGAAGATGATACAGAGATTGGAAGATTTTCTTTCAATCCTGTTGATTTAAATATCATTAGGAGATATGAAGAGGTAGTTGCAAATCTTGAAAAGATGGAAGTACCAGAAGATGCAACAGAAAAAGACATTCTGGAATTATCCGACAGATTAGAAGAACAGATTGATTACTTACTCAATTCAAAAGCTTCTAAATCCGTCTTTGCTATCTGCAATCCACTGACATTAACGGAAAGTGGAGATTTCTTTATTGAGAATATCATCGTTGAGATCGCGGACGTTATTGAGCAGGTAACAGACCAGAGAATCAAAAAGAAACAGGCGAAAATTAAAAGGGCAACGTCTAAATATCACAAATAATGGAAGTTTGGGAACTTCCTACATCCATAGTAGTTGGTGGCATAGATTATGAAATACGCACAGATTTTCGTGCAGTTCTGGACATTTTAAAAACATTTAATGACCCAGACTTTGAGAACGATGAAAAGTGGATTGTTTGCCTTACCATTTTATACGTTGATTTTGGAAATATGCCACCACAAGACTATGAAGAAGCTATTGAAAAAGCCATCGAATTTATTGACATGGGTATCAAGGACGATGGGAAGAAACAACCTCATGTGATGGATTGGGAATATGATGCACCAGTTATCATCCCATCTGTTAACCGTGTACTTGGAAAAGAAATACGAGCTATGCAGTATTTACATTGGTGGACTTTTTTAGGAGCTTACATGGAAATTGGAGAGTCTTTGTTTTCGCAGATTCTTAGTGTTCGCATGAAGAAAGCCAAAGGAAAGAAACTGGAAGATTGGGAAAGAGAGTTCTATAAAGAAAATAAAACGCTTATTGACCTAGATGTTAAATATTCCGAAGAGGAATTAGAAGAACAGAAACGTTTGAACGATTTACTGAATGGGAAAGGGGCGTGATTGAATGGCTACACAAAAAGCGGATGGAAGTATTTATATCAAAACAGAGATTGATACAACCGAAGCAAAAGCAAGTGTGAAAGAAATCGCATCCCTTTTAAAACGTTTATCCAATCAAGTAAAAACCATTGGAAAATCAATGGAAAAAGCCATGAGTGGCGGTATAAAAGCACCAGATACAAAAGGTATGGATGTTGTCGAAGAAAAAGCAAAGACCGTGGCTGAGGAACTGGAAAAGACCGCACAGGCAGAAAAGAAACTTGATAACATAGACATTAAGACGACTGCACTTGATACGTTAGATAAAGCAATAGAAACCACAGGACAGAAACTTGCAGAGTTGGAAAAAGCACAGATGGATGTATTCAACAGAAATCAGAGTGCAACATCTTCTCCTGCGTTTCAAGCTATGGAAAGTGCAGCGGCTAAACTAGATCAGCAATACGAAGAACTTCTTGCAAAGAAAAAGCAGTTAGAAGCACCGACAGCGAGTACAGACAGTGGTCTACCTAAAAGTGCAAAGCTTACTGGTGGAACAGGTCTTGCAAGCGAAGAGAGTGCAAAAGCATTACAAAAATTAAATGCAGAAATCACAGGTACAGAAACGAGTGTTGAATCCTTAAACACCGATTTAGGACAAACAACACAATTGCAGGATGAAATCAGCAATTCAAATATCAAGACAACAGCATATCAGATTCTTGAAGATTCCTTGCAACGTCTTGATACACAGTTTGAGCAGGTAGCAACGGCACAGCAAGAAATCTTTGCAAGAAATCAGAATGCAACTTCTTCCCCTGCGTTTTTAGCGTTGGAGAGTGCTGCGGAAAAACTCGGCAGACAATATGACGAATTACTAGCGAAGAAAAAACAGCTAGACAGCGGAACAACAACTGCACAACCAACAGAGAAAGTACGTACTGCACCGATTACAGGGAATTACGCAAAGACAGCATCAGAAGAAAGTGAGAAAGCCTTAAATGCATTAAATAAGGAAATATCTAAGACTGATGCAAAAGAAAAAGGACTTGTTAACACAAATAGTAGGCTTGGTTCATCATTTAAGAATGTCAGTCAGTCTGCGGACAGTGCTAAGACAAAGACAGGCGGTATTTCATCTATCTTTAGTAGGATGGGTGGAGTCGTATCTGGACTTGGAAAACGTCTTGGTGGACTGGCACAGAACTTCACAAGCACTACAAACAGTGCTAATAATGCAAGCTTTTCTATTGGTCGAATGGTCGGTATGAGTATATTATATTCTACCGTTTTTGGAATGATTTCTAAAGTTAACAGTGGAATCATGACAGGCATCAATAACCTTGCACAGTATTCGTCAGCTACTAATGCTTCGATATCTTCTATGATGTCAGCATTAACTCAGTTACAAAACAGTTTGGCAACAGCATTTGCACCGATTTTGTCCGTAGTTGCACCTATATTAACAGCATTCATGAATATGTTATCGAAAGCGATCACGTATATAGGTATGTTCATAGCAGCACTGACAGGACAGAAATCTTTTACAAAAGCAAAAGCTGTACAAGAAGATTATGCTGCATCGTTGCAAAAGACTTCTAAGAGTTCTAATAGTGCAGCGAAGTCTACAAAGAAAAACGCAAATGCAACAAAAAAAGCAAATAAAGAGATGCAGACATATCTTTCTGGTCTGGACGAAATCAGACAGTATCAGAAAGAAAAAGACAATACACCTAGTTCAAGCTCAACGCCATCAACAGGTGGCGGAGGTGGTGGCGGATACACGGGACCATCCATTGGAGATATGTTTGAGAAAGTTCCTATTGAATCTTCTATTGCGGACATTGCTAAGAAGATTAAGAACCTCATAAAGAAAGAGGACTGGGAGGGACTTGGGACTTACATTGCATCTGGTATCAATAAAGGATTGCAAAAAATCTATGATGCCATCAATTGGGATAATGTAGGCCCGAAGATTACATATTTTGTGAACGCATTTACACGGACATTCAATAGTCTTGTTGATCACATAGACTGGGATTTAATGGGACGTACTGTGGGTGCAGGTATTAATACAATTGTCAACACACTGAATCTGTTGATAGAGGGAATCAATTGGAAAAATCTTGGTTCAAAAATTGCAACAGGTATCAACGGCTTATTCAATGAAGTGAATTGGAATAATGTAGGGCGGTTGTTTACGAATAAAATAAATGTTCCGTTTCAAATGTTAGAGGGAGCTGTAAATACTCTTAACTGGGCAAAAATAGGAACGTCAATAGGTGGATTTTTGAATGGTGCGATCAACCAGATAGATGTTAAGTCTATTGGTACAAGCTTATCTGGATTAGCATTAGGAATATTAACAACATTAGATAATGCACTTACTACAACAAACTGGTCACAGCTTGGCACAAAATTAGCAACATTATTAACATCTATTGATTGGGTTGGAATATTTGTTAGTGCAATATCTGTTGCAGGAAAAGCAATCACGGCATTAACACAGCTTGGTGTGTCTTTTATGGATAACTTGGCAAAAGGTATTACAAATGGGACACAGCAGTTTATTAGTAAGGGATTATCAGCATTGACGAGTTTTACTGCAAACTTAAGAAGCAATGCAGGAAAATTAGTAGATTCTGGTTTAAAGCTTATGTTAAATCTTGCAAAAGGTATAGCAAAAGCAATGCCAGACATCATCAAAAATGTACCACAGATTGTGATTAATATTGCAGGCGTTATTAACGATAATGCCCCTAAGATATTACTTGCAGGAGTACAGCTTATCGCAATCTTGCTCAAAGGTCTCATCCAGTCAATACCGACATTGATCGCAAACGTGCCAAAGATTGTGCAGGCAATCGTCAGTGTATTTACAGCTTATAATTGGCTATCACTTGGAAAAAGCCTCATCACAGGTATTAAAAACGGAATTATGAATGCAAAAAATACTGCGGTTGATGCTATGAAGAATACATACAATGGCTTGATTGATGCGATAAAGAATTTACCGTCTAAACTCAAAGGACTTGGAGAAAACGGAATTAAAGGGATAGGCAATGGAATTACTGGGAAATTGTCTGGACTTAAAACAACGGCAGGGAAAATATTGACCAATATCATAGAAGCGGTTAAAAATCTTCCTAAAGAATTATCAAAAAAAGCTACATCTGCGATAAGAGATATGAAAACTACATTTAAAAATGTCGATTGGGGCAGCGTTGGAATGAATGTAGTAAAAGGTATTGCAAAAGGTGTTGGAGACTTTGCATGGATTCTTGTCGATAAAATGACAAGTCTTGCACAAAAGGCATGGGAGGGTGTTAAAGATTTCTTTGGAATCCATTCTCCATCACGTTTGATGCGAGATACAGTAGGTAAGATGATACCTGCCGGAATCACAGTAGGCCTTGAAAAAGCTTTCCCAGATACGATTGATACATTATTAGACCAATCTAAACAGTTGGCAAATGTACCATTTACAGCACCATATGTAGCAAACGGAGCGGTAATACCTGCAAAAGCATCCGCAGTGATCGCACAAAAGCAATACAGTACAGATAGCAGCAACAATGATGTACTCAATTTACTTGAACAACTATTATCTGTTATGAAGTCTTTAGAATCAGACAACAGCGGTAACAATGGTGGGGATTATCATTTCACAGCACAGATTAACCGCAGGACGTTGTTTGATGAATTTATCGAAGAAGCAAAACTAAGACAAATGAGTAACGGTAGAAACCCATTCAGCCTTGCGTAGAAAGGAGTAAATATGGCACAGGATTGTATAAAAATCAATAATAAAAAAGTCTGGCAACCAGATTCAGACACCGCTGTAGCATTTGAAACTACTTATACGCAAGGTAGCACAAGGACACAGGGTGGTAAAGGTAAATTTACACCAATGTTTACAGTGGAGCGATTTACTTATACAGCATCGAAAGTACCTATGTCAAATGTATCTGAGATATTGCAAATGGTAATAGGAAAGAACTTTGAATTACATTATTTTTCAGTGTATTACGGAAAATGGCGAACTGATACATTTTATGTAGGTCAAATGTCTGATATAAAAATAAAGACACTAAAAGAAAATCATGAAGAAGTGTCAAGTATATCTTTTAATATGCAGGGGGTTAATCCTCTATGATAAATGTAAGTAATGAATTTAAAAAATTAATGGAAGAACGGCAGGACTTTAAATGTAATGCAGAAGTGATACTTGCAAATGGAACGGTCTTGACGTTGGGAGAAGATGATTTTTCAATAGATAACAATAGTCTTGTTGATTCGGCAGGTGCTAACACCATTCCTTTAGGTGTTGCACTCAGCCGTAATGTACAATTAGAAATTATGAATGACGATGATCACTTGTCTAATTATGATTTCTTCGGAGCAAAAATCCGATTGTATCTTACGTTTGAATTATCATCTACAACCGAAAAAATTGAATACGGTACATTTACTGTTACACAGCCAGAAACATACGGAAATGTAGTTACGATTGTTGGACATGATGATATGTACAAGGCTGATAAGTCATACAGTACATCGTTGACATTCCCTGCGACAGCAAAGAGTGTGTTAATTGACAGTTGTGATACCTGCGGTATCCTGATTGGAGATAGTAACTTTTTACACAATGACTTCCAGATACCAACCATGCCGTCTAGTGAGTACACACACCGACAGATTATAGGTTTTATAGCTATGATTGCCTGCGGAAACGCAAGAATTGACCGTACAGGACATTTACAGATAATGACCTATGATTTTAACTATGAAAACGATAGCATCCATGATTTGACCGATTACAACAATCTAACATGTGATACAAACGATGTGCAGGTAACAGGTGTACAAATGACAAAAACTGTTACTAAAACAACAACCGATGAAGATGGTAACGAAAACGAAGAAGATGTAGAAGAAATTGTAAAAGTCGGTGGAGATAGCTATGTATTATCCATTGAAAATCCTTTGGTCAAAGGACATGAGGAAACACTTATTTCATGGATTTATGAAATATTTGAAAATGTGACTTTTAGGGGATTTACAATGGACTATATATCTTATCCAATAGCAGAGTTTATGGATAAGATTAAAGTTACGGATTGGAGAGGGAACAACTTTTATTCTGTATTAACAGATGTAAACTTTGTATTCTTTGGATATACAACATTAAAGAATAGTGCAGAATCTCCATTGCGTAATCAGAGCAACTACACATCAAGTAATCAGAAAGCAATTATACAAGGAAAACAGTTAATTGAACAGGAAAGAAACGATCGTCAAAATGCTTTAGATAAGATGCAAGAAGTATTAAAAAACAGTAATGGAATGTATGCAACGCAGGAAATACTGTTAGATGGTTCGACTATATATTACTTGCATGACAAACCAACATTAGTAGAATCAAAGAATGTTATTAAATTGACATCGGAAGTTATCGGATTCTCTATTGATGGTGGTAAGACATATCCTTACGGATTTACGATCACTGGGGAAATGGTAGCAAGATTGCTTTATACAGAGGGTATTAATGCAGATTATATCAACACTGGTGCATTAACTGTCAAAGATAAATCTGGAAATATCATCTTCTATGCAGACATGGAGACTGGTACTGTAAAGATTTCTGGGGATAACGTCACAATCGGTGGTAAATCAGCACCCGATGCGATCAGTGATGCAGTGAAAGAATCTAAGAACTATGCAGACGGTAAAGTATCAGACTTTGCAGAAACAGTTACAAAAAGTGTAGCTGATCTACAGAACCAGATTGACGGACAGATCGAGACGTTCTACTACGACTATGAGCCAACTCTAAAAAACATCCCTGCTTCTGACTGGACAACAGAAGATGATAAAAAGAAGCATGAGGGAGATTTGTTTTACTGGAAATCTAAAGGTTATGCTTACAGATTTTTCAAAGACGGCGATACATGGAAGTGGCAGTTAGTACAAGATACGGACGTCACAAAAGCATTGCAGACAGCATCTTTTGCACAGTCTACAGCTAACAGTAAGTGCCGTGTATTCCTAACACAACCTACACCACCTTATGACACAGGAGATATGTGGAATCAAGGACAGAACGGAGACATCCTTACTTGCGTGGTAGCAAGGGGAGAGGGTGCAAGCTATGTGGAAACAGACTGGCAGAAGCTTAACAAGTACACGGACGATGAGACAGCCAATAAGGCACTGGAAGAAGCCAGAAAATCTCGTGCAATGATTATCAATCTGGACAACGATTATCAAGCAATCACGACAGATTATAAGGGAGAGTACACAACGTTTCCAGAGTGCCGCACGACAGCACAGGTTTTGTACGGTCATACCGACATATCTAACGACTGTACTTATAATGTGCAGAAGTCAAGCGGTGTCGTAGGTTCTTGGAACAATTCAACTCACACATACACTGTGACAGCATTAACAACAGACGTGGGATGGGTGGATATTACAGCAAATTACCTAAATACATATTCTGTTACGAAAAGATTTGACATTGCTAAATTAAAAGGCGGTATCCCTGGAGAGACAGGTGCAAAAGGAGATAAGGGAGAAACTGGAGCAAGCGGTAGAAGTATCACAAGTTCTGAAACGACTTATCAAGCATCCAACAGCGGAACGGTAGCACCAACAGGAACATGGAGCAAAACACCGCCAAACGTTGCAGAAAATCAATATCTGTGGACGAGGACCATATATACTTACTCTGATAAAACCACAAGCACAACATATTCCATCGGTAAGATGGGAGCTAAAGGAGAACAGGGTGCAAAGGGAGAAACTGGTGCTACTGGACCGCAAGGGGAAAAGGGTGCCACTGGACCTCAAGGGCCACAGGGCGAACAGGGAATCCAAGGTCCGCAAGGAGAAAAGGGCGAAAAAGGCGACCAAGGACCACAGGGTCTACAAGGTATTCAAGGCCCAAAAGGAGAACAAGGAATCCAAGGACCTAAGGGTGCTAGTGGAGATACAACATATTTTCACATTAAGTATAGTTCTGTGGCAAAACCCACAACAGCTTCTCAAATGACTGAAACCCCATCTACCTATATTGGAACATACGTGGACTTTACAGAAGCCGACTCAAGCGACCCATCTAAATATACATGGGCAAGATTCCAAGGATTGCAGGGAGAAAAAGGTACACAGGGTATCGCAGGTACTAACGGTATTGATGGAAAAACATCTTATCTTCACATCAAATACTCAAATGACGGTGGAAAAACCTTTACTTCCAATTCTGGCGAAACGGTAGGAGATTACATTGGTACTTGCACAGATTACAACCTAAACGATCCAACGACAGTAGCTTCTTATACTTGGGCGAAGATTAAAGGCGAACAGGGTATTCAAGGAGCTAAAGGGGATAAAGGAGAACAGGGTGTTGCAGGTAAAGACGGAACTGACGGTAAAAATGCAACGTATATTACTGTATCTGGTACTAATTATGATACGGTTCAAGGAATTAGTAAAAATGCATCATATGTTCTTATAAATGGAATTAAATATGATTTTATGCCAACTAAAGGACATACATTAGTAGTTATCAATCCATCCAGTGGTGCTATAGAAAGTATAAAAAGTTATGATACATATACGACAGCAAGTGCATTAGACAGCCCATTGAGTGCAGTAGCATCTGGAAAAATAATATGTTTGTTTACTGCGGATGCAAGCGGATTAACCCGAACCGCCAGAAACACATTAATAGAATGTGGTTCTGCAATGACCGACACTTGGGGAAGTTCTCGTGTTACTCATCTTTTTATCGGTATGAAAGGATTAGAAAAGGGCAATGCATATGAAATTATTGCAAAAGGAAGTGATGCTACAAAAAGTATTACCGCATATTATACTGCATCTGGAATAGTTCTTAATGGACAAGTTGGAGCGACTGGACCGCAGGGAGCTAAAGGAAATGACGGTGTATCTCCGACAGTATCAATTTCAAAAAGCGGTACAGTAACAACCATCACAATTACAGATAAAAATGGAACACATACACAGACTGTCAATGACGGAACGAATGGAACGGCAGGTAAGGCAGGTGCGGACGGTAAAACACCATATTTCCATGTTAAGTATAGTAACGATGGCGGTAAGACGTTCACTTCTAATTCGGGAGAGGACGTTGGAACATATATCGGAACTTGCACCGACTATAACCAAGCAGACCCTACAACGGTTGGTTCTTACACTTGGGCAAGAATCAAGGGAGAGACAGGGGCAACAGGACCACAGGGAGAAAAAGGGAATACGGGAGCAACTGGTCCGCAAGGAAGTGCAGGAAGAACGTACTTCATGGAAACATCGTCAAGTATCGTGAAAATGTCTGCGGACAACACGATTGTGCCGAACTACATTACATTATCTGGTTACTACCGTGACGGTACAGCAACAGCACGTACAGCTTATAAGTGTCGATTCAAGATTGAGGAAACAACGGACGGAGATACATACACGACCGTTTATACTTCATCCTCAGATGAAACTGACATTACCCATGCACTGTACTCTGTGCTAGCAAGTGGTTCAAGCGGTGTTACTGCAAGCGGTTCAAGTGGTATCGGTATCTCAAGAAATCTTACAGCGTTAAGGTGTACGATGTATGCCGCAGGTGGATTTTCACAGGTGTTGGATATTGAGACAATTCCAGTAGCCATTGACGTAGATGCACTGACTCACGAAGATATATTCAATCTGCTGACCAACGACGGAGCATGGCAAGGTATTTATCGTGGGTCTGACGGTAAGTTGTATATCAACTTTACTTATGCTAGAGGTGGAACATTAAATCTTGGTGGAAAAGCAAACACGTACGGTAATGGACAAATGCACGTTTATGATGCAAATGACAATGAAATTGTTGACATAAACACGAAAGGGATAGTCGTAACGCATTATATATCAGGCATGGGAGAAAAGCCAATATCATATGTGTGTATAACACCAGACGTGTTCGGTGGTATATATTTATCTGAAAACAAGGATGGAACTGGTGCATGTGCGATTTTGTCCCCAGATGAGATTGTATTAAAAAATAACAGCAGTGGACCAATTACAGTACAAACAGACATAACAATGCATATGACGGATGAATCACTTTATCTTGGGTCGGTAAGTAATTATAAATTTCATTTTGGAAAAGAAAAATCAAGTTTTTATCAGCCAGTTACTATTGGCGGAAGTTTGTCTGTTGCAGGAACAAAAAACAGAATCATAGATACAGAAAATTACGATACAAGAAAGCAGTATTGTTATGAAACAGCAACCCCATATTTTGGGGATATAGGTTCTGGATGTACTGATAATACAGGAAAATGTTACATAGACATTAACGATATATTTTCAGAGACAGTAAACACAGGTGTTGAGTACCAAGTATTCTTGCAGAAAGAGGGGCAAGGCGATATATGGGTAGAAGAAAAGACCGATAGTTACTTTGTCGTTCGAGGCACTGAAAACCTTAAATTTTCGTGGGAAATCAAAGCAATTCAGAAAGATTACGAATTTGAACGACTTGAAAAATTCGATAACTCAGAAAAAGAAGAAGTGATTGACTATGAGAAAGAATATATGGAAGAAATCAACGATTTGATTAAAGAACAGGAGGAAATGTTAAATGAAACAGTTGAGTAGCTTTATGGTATTAAATATTGACGGTGGAGACAGAGTATCATACACATACAATGAGATTGACGATAACACAGGAGAACCATTGTCACAGAATAAAAAAGAAAATTTCTGGGTAGTAGATAAAGAACTTAAAAAGCACATTGATGCTATCAGAAGCTACGTCAGAGAAAACAAGTTGAATTAAGGAGTGATGTTATGGCAATCAATATACCTTTAGTACATATATCGGATTTAACAGAGAAAAAGACAATATCAGATGATGATTACATGCTTACTGGTGGGAGTACCGCCAGTAAGGTTAAGTGGTCAACGATCGTGTCTCTGATAAAAACTAAATTAGGGATTGGAAATATAGAAGATAGTATAAGTAAAATACAATCAGATATTTCTACGTTAAATAGTGATTTAACAAATAGATCAAGGAACATTGTGCTAAAAACAAGTGGTTCTGGTAATGATTTCTATATATCAATAGAAAACTATACTACAGTTCAAAAAACATGTGATAAGTTTGCTTTGCTTCTTTATGGAAACGGGAATGGAAGTCCAATATGCTCTCTAATTACAGTAAATGTAAGTGGTTCAAACGTTCAAATTGACGGCACATCAAACATTATATCTAGTAACGTGTATTGCCGTGCAAGCGGTACGTCTATACAAATTTGTAATCTCCCACAATGGGGATATTATACGGTAATTGCTCCACCTAGAGTATATATAGACCAAGGTGGAATCGTATTTGATAATTAACTTACCTTGCATAAACATCATAAGTAACTGTACCTGTTGGAGACACTACTTGCCAATTTGAAGCAAAGTAAACAACATTTCCATCGTTGCATGCCATAAAGCTTGCGTGATAAGTGTTGTCATACCAGTAACCATCAGATATACGATTTGTTTCTGTTAAATTTGGAAACATGAACGTGAATTGCGGACTTATTGCATTAGGATAATTAATTGTTGCAACAAGAATTGCCATTTTATATTCACTTGGAATTGTATATTTTGTTGAACTTGGAATATTTGACGCAATCTTTTTATAAGTTAAATCACTAATTAGTGTATGCATTAAATCTCGATTGCCACCTTTAGGAATGTTTAACAATGTGATTTCCTGTCCACTCGCTTGAACATGTACTAACATACAGCTTTCAGATTTTACGGCAGTCAATCCGTTTATTGTCAAAAAAGAATATGTTTTTTCCCATCGAAACGGAACGTCAATGCCACCAATTATAATAAGCTTATTTTTGACTTTAAAGACATTCAAATAGGTTTTTAAGTTGCCGTTTGGAACTAATGTAAAATCGAAAGAAAAATCATTATTTAGTTAATAGAACTATGAAATATTAATGTATGATGCAGGAACAATCACATTTGCTATTACGACACCGTAAGATGTTGTATCTTTGCATCTTATGTCCACTGTATTGTTATGTATAGTTATGTACCCAGTATTTCCACGTGGAGTCCAACTTCCGTCAATGATTTCACAAGGAGCGAAAACTTCATTGTTAAATGTAATACCGTTGGGCAATGTTAATAAAGTTTGATTTGTATTACCGCCTGTCAAACTTTTGCCATACCATATATAAATCATTGCTAACTGACTATTTTTTTTAATAGCAAATCCATCAATGCCATAGGTTTTATACTGTAAACTTGAAAAATCACTATTTAACGTATAAATAAAAAAACACCCTGCATGAAGCAAGGTGTAAATAAATTACAAATGGAGATTAAGAAAGAAGAAAATCTCCATTCACATATTAACACAAACACTTAATAAATGAAAGGAGAAACTATGAATCTTAAATTACGTTTCAAAAATAAAGCAACATTAGTAGCATTGGCTTCTGCCTTAATTGCATTTATCTATCAGATTCTAGGAATCTTAGGTATCACAGCACCAATCGCACAGGATGTAGTATCACAGCTTGTAGGTATCATCCTTAATATCTTAGTGGCTGTCGGGGTATTGGTGGACCCAACAACAAAGGGAATCGGGGATAGTGTTAATGCAATGTCTTATGAAGAATTAGGACAGGCAGTAGACCCAGACTATCAAGGACCTGCGGACTTAACAGAAGAACCTATCAACATTACCCACAAAGAGGAAGTGTAAAATGAAATTTATTAACAAATTTGCCGATGAGTCAAATTATGGCGGCAAAAGAAAATTAAGTGATATTAAATTTATTGTAGTGCATTTCACAGGAAACAAAGGCGATACAGCTTTGAATAACTGCAAATATTTCCAAGGAGAAAACAGACACGCTTCTGCCCACTGTTTTATTGATGGTAGTGGAGTGGTATATAAGTCTGTATCTCTTAAGAGGGTAGCATGGGCAGTAGGTGGATGCTACACTTTAAAAAATGGTGCAGGTAGCAAATACAAAGTTGCTACAAATGCAAACACCTTAAGCATCGAAATGTGCAATTGTGTTGGCGGCGTACCTGCGGACGTATACAACGATCTCGTGTGGTTGGTTACATACTACATGAAAAAGTACAACATTGATGCAGACCACGTTATTCGCCACTGGGATGTAAACGGCAAGGATTGTCCAGACCCATGGATTGGAAAGAATAATAAGGGGTGGAAGAAGTTCAAGGCTGACATTGCAGGAACAACAGTGAAAGAAGCAAAGAAAGCAAAAGTCCATGGAACAGTTATCACGAAACATGACCCACTGATTATGAGAAAGAGTGCGAACACAAAATCCGATATTGTTTATAGAATCCCTAAGGGCGCAACAGTAGAGGTTGTCAAAAAAGGTAGTGCGTGGCATAAAGTTAAATATAACGGTAAGACAGGGTACTGTTCAGCAACTTACATAAAAATTTAAAAATAATGCTTGCATTGTCGAAAATGATGTGATATTATAAACAACGTTGAAGCGAGAATGTTCCATTTTCGTTCCAACCAAAATTGAAAAAACATGAGTTTATGCGGTTTGAGAGCATTTTGACCCCTTGACTTTTAATCAAGTTGTCCGGGGTTCGAATCCCCGCACGCTCAGTTAATAAGCATGATTTAAGAATGAACTTAGATCATGCTTTTTTTCTTTTACTAAATAAAATTCACAAAATAAAAGAAGCCTCTAAAAACAGAGACTTCAAATGCTCGCATTGATCACAAGTAAACTTATTTTTTCAAGTATGGTGCAATTGCAGAGCTGATTTCTTCAAGTTCATCTTTACCATGTACGGTTAAAGTCAAAGGTCTTGTCAGATCAAGGCTGAAAATTCCCATGATCGATTTTGCATTTACGATATATCTTCCAGAAGAAAGATCAATCTCAGATTTAAAATGTGCGATCGTATTTGCAAATGCATTCACGTCTGCAATGGAATCAAGAGAAATAATAAAGTTGGTATCCATGTTTAAACCTCCTTAATGGTTAAATCTCTTTTATCCTACAATTTTTTTGATAGAAAGTCAAATTCGATAGATAACAGAAAAGAAGTATGATAAAATATAAGACAACGGAGGGAAAAAGATGACGGAAAAACAAAAAATGTTGATGGGAATTTTATATAATACAGAGGATCAAGCTCTGATAGAAGAGAGGAACCATGCAAAATCTCTAACCAGACAGTTTAATGAACATTGGGAAGATAAAGGACGTCGGAATTATCTGATAGGACAGATATTTGGAAGTCTTGGGAAGAATGTTCATCTGGAAGCACCCATTTATCTGGATTATGGATATAGGACAACGATTGGAAGTGACTTTTTCTCAAACTTTAATCTGACGATTTTAGATGGTGGAGGAGTTGAAATCGGGAATCATGTTTTTATAGGTCCGAATGTAGGAATTTATACTGCGAACCACCCAGCAGATGTGAAGAGACGAGAAAAGGGATATGAATGGGCTCTCCCAGTTAAGATTGGAGATAAAGTATGGATTGGCGGAGGGGCTACAATTCTTCCTGGAGTTACGATCGGCGACAATAGTGTGATCGGTGCAGGAAGTGTTGTAACAAAGGATATTCCAGCCAATGTAGTTGCTGCAGGTAATCCATGCAGGATCATCAAAGAAGCGGAAGAAGGAGACAGATATGGGATTATTGACGAGAAAAACGGACAGCAATCCATTAAGTAAGAATATTGACGAATTACTTGATGGAATGAATCAGGAGAGGGAAGAGACAAAAGAAGGAACTTATGAAGAATCTTTAAAGAAGATTGAGGAGCGGATCAAAGAACTTGGGATTTTAGAAGAAGAGAACGAAGATTAAGAAAGGCATCGGTGGTGCCTTTCTTTTTTTAGAATGATCAAAAGACCCCTTTATTGTTAACTTTTAAAAAAACAAAGTTGACAATAAGAAATTGATGATATATAATGGCAGTCAGTACAGGAAAATAATAAAAGTGAGGGAGAAATTTATTATGGAACAACAAACAATGAAAATTCAGGATTTAACACTGATTGCATTAATGGCAGCATTAACTTGTATTTTAGGACCAATGTCGATCACATTGCCATTTACACCAGTACCGATTTCATTTACGAACTTGGTGATTTATTTTGCGGTAATGGTCATTGGGATGAAACGTGGAACGATCAGTTATCTTGTATACCTTCTGATCGGAGCAGTAGGACTTCCAGTATTTTCAGGATTTAGTGGTGGGCTTGCTAAACTTGCAGGACCAACAGGAGGATATTTGGTTGGGTTTATCTTTTTGGCATTGATCAGTGGATTTTTTGTAGAAAAATTCTCAGGGAACATAGTGATGGCAGTAATTGGTATGGTACTTGGAACAGCAGTAACATATGCATTTGGAACGATCTGGCTGTGTGCACAGATGCATTTAACATTTGTACAGGGATTATATGCAGGTGTGATTCCATATCTTCCAGGAGATGCGGCAAAGATTGTGATCGCGATCATTGTAGGAAGTGCAGTGAAGAAGGCTGTTGTGAAGGCGAGAGTTTTACCAGAATAAATAACAAATACTTTGTATGAAAAATAAGAATCTGTTGACATTTTGTATGAAAAAGCATAAACTATTCGTAGTTAAATGCAATGAACAGAATTAGTACAGACAAGTTGGAACTGTCAGAGAGAAGCTGCCATCGGCTGGAAGCGGCTTTGAGGGAAGATGTCTGGAATGCATCTGGGAGCAGACAAGATGAATAAAGTAGTTTTGTACGTTGCCGGCGTTAACGGATTCGAGTGAAAGTATCCTGATCAAGTGATATTAGTCAGATATATAATAAGAAGATCAGGAACTTTTAAAAGAGTGGAACCGCGGATATACTCCGTCTCTTTATTTAGAGACGGAGTTTTTTGTATTATAGAAAATTTTGATGGAATCCTCTATGATATAAAAAGTCCTGTAAATTACATACTATATATTGGAGGTTTAGAAATTATGATGGGTTTTCGAGAATTTGCGAAAAGCCAATATGATACGATCAAACTAAGAGACCCTGCGTTAAGGGAAGAGAAAGAAGTTTTTTTGTATCCTTATGTAAAAGCACTGTATTGGCATCGTGTTGCACACGAATTATATAAGAAAGGAGAGTTTTACAAAGCTAGAAAGATTTCTCAGAAATGGGCGAGAAAAACTGGAATTGAGATTCATCCAGGTGCACAGATCGGAGAAGGGTTCTTTATTGACCATGGGCATGGAGTGGTCATTGGCGAGACGACGATCATCGGAAATAATGTGACCTTATATCAAGGTGTTACATTAGGTGGAACTGGAAATGAAACTGGAAAACGTCATCCAACGATCGAAGATAATGTTATGATCAGTTCAGGTGCTAAGGTTTTGGGATCTATTACAATTGGAAAGAACTCAAAGATTGGTGCAGGAAGTGTTGTTGTATCTGATGTACCGCCGAATTCTACTGTTGTCGGAGTTCCAGGTAAGGTAGTTAAACAGGATGGAGAGAGAGTCAATCGCATTCAGAGTATTGTGCTTGACCAGATCGATCTTCCAAATCCAGTCGATATGGATATCGAAAAGCTCGCAAGAGAGAATGCTGAATTACGACAGGCACTGGAAACATTTATTATACATTATCAAAATTCAGAAGCAATCAGAAGGGAAAAAGAAAAATGAAAATCTACAATACACTGACAAGACAAAAAGAAGAATTTGTACCGGTGCATCCAGGGAAAGTTGGAATGTATGTTTGTGGGCCAACGGTGTATAACTACATTCATATTGGAAATGCAAGACCAATGATCATTTTTGATACGGTGCGTCGTTACTTTGAATATAAAGGATATGAAGTAAATTATGTTTCAAACTTCACAGATGTTGATGACAAGATCATTAAGAAGGCAAATGAAGAAGGTGTAACAGCAACAGAAATCGCAGAAAGATATATCAAGGAATGCAAACAAGATATGGAAGCGTTAAATATCAAACCTGCAACACACCAGCCAAGAGCGACAGAAGAAATCGGTGGAATGATCAAAATGATTCAGACATTGATCAAAAAAGGGCATGCATATGAAGTAGATGGAACTGTATACTTTAAGACAAGATCTTTTAAAGATTATGGAAAACTCTCCAAGAAAAATATTGATGATCTAGAAGCAGGACATCGCGAGATCAAGGTAACAGGAGAAGAAGGAAAGGAAGATCCTCTTGATTTTGTATTATGGAAACCAAAGAAAGAAGGAGAAATCGCATGGGATTCTCCATGGGGAGAAGGAAGACCAGGATGGCATATTGAGTGTTCTGAGATGTCTAAGAAATATATCGGAGATACAATTGATATTCATGCAGGTGGAGAAGACTTGATCTTCCCTCATCATGAAAATGAGATCGCACAGAGTGAAGCATGCAATGGGGAGAAGTTTGCGAATTACTGGATGCATAATGGTTTCTTAAATATCAACAATAAGAAAATGTCTAAATCAGCGGGAAACTTCTTTACAGTGCGTGAAATTGGAGAAAAGTATCCATTACAGGTGATTCGTTTCTTCATGTTAAGTGCACACTACAGAACCCCATTAAACTTCAGTGATACTTTAGTAGAAAGTGCAAAAACAGGATTAGACCGTATCTTGACAGCAATTGATCTATGCAGAGAGATGGCAGCTAAAGAAGAAACAGGTTCTTTAAGCAAAGAAGAAACAGAACATTTTGCTAATATAGAAGTACTTGTAAAGAAATTTGAAGATGCAATGGAAGATGACTTTAACACAGCAGATGCAGTTTCGGCTATTTTTGAGATCGTGCGTGAATCAAACTCAACAGTGAAAGACTTCAGTGCAGACTATGCAAAGAAAATACTAAAAGTATTAGAAGATCTTTGCAGCGTTCTTGGAATTGAAACAACAAAAGAAGAAGAGATCCTAGATGAAGAAATCGAAAAACTGATCGAAGAACGTCAGGCGGCAAGAAAGAACAAAGATTTTGCAAGAGCAGACGAGATCAGAGACCAGTTATTAGAGCAGGGTATCGTATTAAAAGATACAAGAGAAGGTGTAAAATGGAGCAGAGCTTAATTCAAAAGATCAAAGAAGGATTGTATCTTGATGGATTGGATCCCAAAAGTTACTCTCCATTATCTCTTGCTTACATTGGAGATGCGATCTATGAGATCGTGATCCGAACGATCGTTATGTCTGCAGGGAATATGAGTGTGAATAAGTATCACAAAAAATCAAGCAGTATGGTCAAAGCTTCTGCACAAAAAGAAGTGTTTGAAAAGATCGAGCCATTTTTGACAGAAGAAGAAATGGCTGTTTATAAACGTGGAAGAAATTCCAAATCAGGTTCTGTTGCAAAGAATGCATCTATGATGGATTACAGAAAAGCAACTGGAGTGGAAGCTTTGGTTGGATATTTATATCTGGCAGGAGATATGGACCGCATCATCGAATTGATCGGGATCGGTTTTGATTTGAATAAAAAAGAAGAAACAGGAGAAGAACATGAATCATAAAGAAGATCTGATCGCAGGGCGTAATGCCGTGATCGAGGCTTTAAGAGCAAAGAAACCAATTGACAAGATTTTTGTATTGGATGGATGTCAGGATGGACCGATCCGTACGATCGTAAGAGAGGCAAAGAAAACAGATGCGATTCTTAAATTTGTAGATAAAGAACGCTTGAATCAGCTGACAAATGAACATCATCAGGGAGTTGTGGCAATTGTCGCGGCATATGAATATGGAACGATTGAGGATCTGTTTAAAAGAGCAGAAGAAAAGGGTGAGGATCCTTTCTTTATCCTGTTAGATGGGATTGAAGACCCTCATAATCTTGGGGCAATCATTCGTACAGCAAATCTTGCAGGTGCACATGGAGTGATCATTCCAAAGCATCGTGCAGTTGGAATTACACCAACTGTAGCAAAAACATCTGCAGGTGCGATCAATTATACACCAGTTGTGAAAGTAACAAATATTGGAAAAACAATGGATGAATTAAAAGAACGCGGTATGTGGTTTGCATGTGCAGATATGGATGGAGAAGTGATTTATCGTCAGAATCTGACAGGATCGATCGGGCTTGTTATTGGAAATGAAGGAAGCGGTGTGAGCCGTTTGGTAAAGGAAAAGTGTGACTTTATCTCATCTATTCCAATGAAAGGAGATATTGATTCACTGAATGCTTCTGTAGCAGCAGGTGTTCTGGCGTTTGAAGTTGTAAGACAACGACTGGGAAAATAAAGAATGAAAGAATTAAAAACAATTTCTGATGAGAAATTGCTCAGACAGATCCAAAGCGGTAATGATGATGCGATGGAATGTCTGTTAGAGAGATACAGGGATATGGTAAGGAAAGAGGCAAGGAGCTTTTTTCTTGCAGGTGGGGATGAAGAAGATCTGATCCAGGAAGGAATGATCGGGCTTTTTAAAGCAGTGACATCCTATCAGGAAGAAAAAAACACTTCGTTTTCAACGTTTGCTTATCTGTGTGTGCAAAGACAGATCTATACAACGATCACTGCATTTAACAGAAAAAAACATATTCCGTTGAATACAGCAATCTCTCTGTTTGAACAAAAGAATCAGGAAGAAGAATTATCATTGGATGAAATCTTAGAAACTCCGGAGGAAACTCCGGAGGAGATGATGCTTCGAAAGGAAGAATTAAATGATTATTACAAAATGCTTGACCAGAATTTAAGTAAATTCGAAAAACAGGTGATGTATCATTATCTGAATGGAGAAACATATACAACGATTGCAAAAAAACTTGGAAAAAGTGATAAATCCATTGATAATGCGATTCAGAGGATTCGCAGGAAGATCAGAAATGATCAGGAAAGTTAAAGTAAAGATAAGAGAAATAAAAAGAAGACTTAAAACGGATGTTTTAAGTCTTCTTTATAAAGCTGCTGACGGGAGTTGAACCCGTGACCTCCTCACTACCAATGAGGTGCGCTACCTCCTGTGCCACAGCAGCAGAACTGATTAATAATTTATCATGAAAATGATATACTGTCAATAGAATTAACAAAATAAAAGGAAAATCAAATGACAAAACAATACAGGAAAAATAAAAGAAGAATCTGTGTAGTGATATGCCTTGTTCTTTGCATGATCTCAGGCATCAAAATACAGGCAGCACAGCCAGGATATTTTGATAATCCCCAGACGGTCTATGATGAATTTGCTGGGAAAATTTATGATCGTTCATTCAAAAAGAGTTATGCATTTTTGAAAAAAAAGATGAATGTTTTTGAAACATCTTCAGGAAGTAAAAAGATAGGGGTAGCGCCAAGATATTCAGGAGTGATCGTGGTTAGTAAAACATCCGATCATGTTCAGGTGATCTATGAGAAAAAGAAAGCATATGGAATTGGATGGATTGATAGAGGTTTGTATCATAAGGAAGCTATTCCATATAATGGGAATGAAAAACAGTTGCTAGGAAATGGAACTTATTGGATACAAAATAAAGCTTCTGGAGAAGGAATTCGTGTACAGATCATTTTTCTGGGAAATCAGAAATATCAAGTTTCGATTTTGAATCAAAGCAAAGAAGATCACACATGGAAACTAATACGTGAGTACGATCATTTTTATATCAAAAATATGAAAAATGAAAAATATCTGTCAATGGATGAAAATGGTACCTTGACAGACGGTAAAATAAAAGATATGAACAACTGTTTCACAAAACCACAGAAAGAAGCAGCACAGAAGTCCTATCAATGGCAGGTAATGCGTCTTAACAATAAAAATGTATATCCGTATCGTGATTTTATGCAGTTTGATCCTGCATGGGCCAGAAAAGATTATGGAAATGTTTCGGATTACAGTGGGAAAATGGCAGCAGCAGGCTGCGGAGTTGTGGCGATCACAAATGCAGTATATGCATTGAATGGACAATTTGTTGATCCCATGTTGTTTGCAGATTATGCGGTAGAGAAACATTACAGGATCATAGGTGCCGGAACGCATGATGGGATTTTTAAGGCGGCAGCGAAGAAATTTGGAGACGCATATGGGTTCACTTATATTAAGACAACTTACAGTACATCAGAAGTAAGAGAATATCTGAAAAAAGGTTGTGTAGCAATCTCGCATGTACCAGGACATTATGTAACAGTTGCTGATTTTAATCCCAAGACAAAAAAATATCTGGTCTTAGATTCTCATCCGATCAAGAGCAGGCCAACCAGCTCTTTTGGAAACTGGTTTAAGAGAGAACGATTAGAGAGAGGAGGGTTGACATCATCTGCATATTATATTTATGGAGTGCCAGGACAGGCATGGAAATATGAAAGTGCAAAAGGAATACAATTTCAGAAGGATTTATTCACATTTATGGTTTATATGCGTTAAAATGTAAGATAAGGAAATAACAAAGGATAGGGAAGGAGAAGTTAAATGAACAAAGTTAAAAAGATATTGACAACATTGATGGCAGCAACATTAACTGTTTCAACAGGATTAACATCCATGCCAATGTTTGCACATAACGTAAAAGCGGAGTCAAAGGCAGAAACAATAAGCAGTGATACGAATGATATGTCACAGTATAAGGAGATAAATGGAATCAGTAGCCAGACGGTTCTAGGAGCAGATTTTTCCCATTATCAATTGCAAAAAAATGCGTGGAAAAAAGTCTGGAAAAATTACAAAGGAATCGAAGTTTCCAATGTGTTTGAATATGTAAGATCACAGGGAATCAATACGATTTCTGTGAAAGTTGCAGTGAATCCAACAAAAGATAAAGAGGGTAATGAAAGCTATCTGTCTTTAGAAAACGCTAAGAAGACATTAAAAGAAGCCAAGAAAGCAGGATTAAAAACAAATGTTACATTGTTATATTCTGATGATATAACGTATGCAGGGGTGCAGAAATTACCAGATGGTTGGGATACTGATTCAGCAGAAGAAAAGGCACTGGAGTATACAAAAAACGTCATCAAAGAATTGAAGGCAGCAGATGCAGTCCCAACGATGATCACGATCGGAAATGAAGTAAACTATAATTTCTTGACTTTGAGCAATTGGGACGGATATTGTGCGATGGCAGAGATTTCAAAGACCGTAAAAGATGCTGGAATAAAAACGGCATTCAGTTTTGCAGCACCAGAAAAGGCTTCTGATATCCAATATATTATAGAACAGCTTGGATATGCCTGTGAAAAATATGAGGGTGCAGGATATGATTATATTGGAGTAAACATCTATCCAAATACACACAGTGATAGTTATGTTAAGGAATTAAAGAATACAGTAGAAGAAAAGGCAGCAGGAAAGCAGATGATCATTTCCAGTGTCAAATGTCCATGGAAAGATTCAGAAGGAAAAGCCAGTATAACGACACAGACAAAGAGCATTTATGATTATCTTCAGGCAACGATCGATGAGAAAAATGCAGGTGGATTGATCTACGATGATGCAGATTTTGTTGGGGCATGGGACTCATTCTTTGATGGTAATGGACAAGCAATGTCTTCTCTTGCAATCTTTGCTTATGCACAAGGAAATCAGGTTGATGTAAGCAGCTACAAAGATCCATGGGAATACGGTGGAGATACAGGATTAAAAGATCAAAAAGTAACGATCAAAAAAGTCAAAGGAATGTCTGAAAGTTCTATCCGAGGAATGGATATTTCATCTTATCTTGCATTAAAGAAAGCAGGAGTGAAATATTATGATTATGAAGGAAATGAGACACCGTTATTAAAAGTACTTCATGATAATGGAATCAACTATATCAGGATCAGGATCTGGAATGATCCGTTTAATGCAGATGGGGAAACCTATGGCGGTGGTGGAAATGATGTTTCCACAGGTGTAGAGATCGCAAAAGAGGCAGCCCAATATGATATGAAAGTTCTGCTTGATTTTCATTATTCGGATTTCTGGGCAGAACCAGCGGTTCAGTTAATTCCAAAAGCATGGAAAAAGGATGTAAATAATACAGAAAAGATGTGTTCAGATGTATATGATTTCACCAAAGAATCTATTCAGAAATTTAAAGATGGCGGGGCAAACATTGGAATGGTTCAGGTAGGAAATGAAATTACCAACGGACTTCTTGGAATATACTCTAACAGAGACAAAGGAGAATCTTTTAATGTAATCTGGGGAGATAAAAAGAAATCAACAGAAGTAAATAAATATTTAAAAGCCGGAATCAAAGCGGTCAGAGAATGTACACCACAGGCTTTGGTGGCATTACATCTTGAAACACCAAATGTATGGAAATACAAAACGATCATGAATACATGGAAGAGAGATAATGTGGACTATGATGTTTTAGGATCTTCGTATTATCCATTCTGGTCCATTGCAGCAAAAGCAAATACGCCAAAGACATTAAAAGATGTGCAGACACTGGCAGCTTCTTATGGAAAGATGTTTGCAGTATTTGAGACAAGCTGGGTTAACAGCTTAAATGATGGAGACGGTACACCAAATTCTATCGGAGACAGTACAAATACAGGTGCATATGAAGTAGGACCACAAGGACAGGTAAATGAACTTACAGATCTTTATGATACCGTGTTATCACAGGACAATGGATTAGGTACATTCTATTGGGAAGGTGCATGGATTCCGGTAAAAGCAGGATGGACAAACTGGGAATATAATAAGCAGATCGCAGATCAGTATGGTACAGGATGGGCATCGAAAGGTGCACTTGGATATTTTCCAGATTCTAAAATGTATTACAAAGGAAAAGCAGCATGGGGTGGAACAAGCTGGGATAATCAGGCACTGTTTGATATTAACGGATATCCATTGCAGTCATTGAAGTTCTACAAAGATTCTATATCCAAAGGAAAAGAACAGATCATAGCATTGAAGATCGTTGATAAAAATGGAAAAG